>Ga0164318_10002713_pt1 | contig 16522 bp, 18 predicted proteins | sample GuaBasSedimGuay9_FD_113734 | JGI IMG/M metagenome (GOLD analysis project Ga0164318, IMG submission 113734) | Subseafloor sediment microbial communities from Guaymas Basin, Gulf of California, Mexico - Guay9, Core 4571-4, 0-3 cm | ecosystem: Environmental > Aquatic > Marine > Hydrothermal vents...
CATAACCCCCAACAATATGGTCATAATGGACGTGAAGATTAGCGATGACTCCCCGGATTATGCAAATGCAAGGGGCGAGAGTGTGCCAATCAACACCAAGAGTGCAGAAACTACAATGATGGTTGCCAGCGGGGACACCGTAATTATAGGAGGAATCTACAAGGAGAACAAAGGTGTAAGCGAGACTGGGCAGCCGTGGTTGAAGGATATCCCGATTATTGGATGGTTGTTTAAAAACAAGACCTGGAACAACACCAAAAGGGAACTTTTGATCTTCCTCACCCCAACCGTGTTACCTGCCGGCTAAGGTGCCTAGTCGATTTGTAGGCATCCCAGAATTCTAGCAATATCCAAGAGGCGGGCCACGTGATAGTCCGCCTCTAGTTTTTCATTCTTGTAGGCAACAAAAACGACGCCAGCTGCTCTCGCTGTTTCCTGATCTACCGCGGAGTCACCCACATACATCCCCTGTGAAGGGGCCAGATCGAAATGTCGCAGGATCTTGTTTATTGGCTCAGGGTGTGGCTTGGGATTCCTGACGTCAAGGCAAGATACTACCATGTCGAAAAAGTCATCTAGGCCATGAGTCTTTATCACGTCAGAGATCGTATTGCTTCTGTTAGTCGCCATTGCTAGGAAAAAACGAGGCTTCAATATAGCGAGCAGTTCCTTGGCCCCTGGCTCTGGTGTCATGTCTTTGATAAATGGCATGTAGTCCATGTTCATGCGATATTGCTGTGCTCTTTCCAAATAGGGTGTGTCCTTGAATAGGAATCTTACCGACTCTTCGGCGGTGTGCATGTGTATGTATTCAACCTGAGCCTCCTTCATAGAGGGCAGGCCGAATTTTGTAAGAAGATGATTATAATAGTTGATGTTTGCCTGCCGGGAATCGAACAACACACCGTCACAGTCAAAAATCACCACTTTTATGTGCTTAAAAGGTAAATCCATGGTCCAGTTCTCGGCCCTCTTGGCCTAAAAAGAAAAGCAGGTTAGTAACATCCACCTGCTTTTCCCTGCGTTCCAAATATTCAAAAGGATCCAACGCCTAAATTCCAATGCGGGCGTTGAAACAGGAAGTGCACTGTCAGTAGTCAGTAATGCTTAGTGAAAATGCCTTTCCCTCATGAAACCAAGGAGTTGAAATACCGTCTTAATGGCTGCCACTGTTATCCCTAGGCCTACAATTCCCAAGGCGAGATATAAGAAGCCAAAGAAGATGATATGATCAACGTTCCATTGCCATTCAAAAATGAAAGGTAACATTGTTCAACACTCCTCAAGGAAGTTTACATCACTAGGCGGTGTTAAGCTCTTTCTCTTTCGGAAAAATGGGCAGGTACCTATAGGAAAGAGAATAGAGCAAAAAGCCATAACCAATGACCGCCATTGATATACCCCACTCCTGCCAAGTAGGAAGGTAGCTTACAAATTTGTCAAATGGCATTACGGGAATAGCCAGTGTGACCACAGTGAAGACAAATCTGTTGAGCACTATTCCCGTACAATTCATCAGGCAGCCCGCAATCAACCATCCTTCTGTTTGTCGTGCTTTTGGGATTAAAAGAATGATGGCAGGGACTATACCAAAAATTCCGATTTCAGCAATGACTAACCAAACGCCGTAAGGGCCTTCTTTATAAAAGTCCATGAAGGTTAATCCTGCTTTCGGCACTATTCCGTAGGCCCATCCAATGGTATCAGCTATCTTGAGAACCATGTAAAGGGCCAGAAGCCACCCAGAGATCTTGGCCAGTGTTTGGAATGCCTTGTCAGGGACCAGCTTCTTTCTTGTAATCTTTTCCACAAGCTTAGTGCATAGGATGGTAAATGAAGGACCAGCCGCGATAGCCGAAAGGATGAAGAGGAAGAAGGTCCATGGCCAGATATAGAACCCTCCTCTTGCCGCAAATGGCCTCGCATACATGACACCAAAGAGGCCTCCCAGGGAACCCTGGTGAAAGAATGAAAGAAATGTCCCTGTTGCGGCAAACACGGCCATAATTTCATGAAGATTGTTTCCAAACAATCGGAGTTCCCGGATCTCTTCTATTTTCCTGTTTTCCAAGATGATGGGAATATACTCGATCAACAGAACCCCTAGATAGGTTGTAATACAAAAGGACACTTCCGTCAGCATGGAATGAACATTGGCATGCCAGAAAATAAACCACCCTCTCAGGGGTTGTCCTATATCAATACCCAGCATAGCAACTGCACCGGAGTAGCAGATAAACCCGATAATAACCGCTGAATTTATAATGTCTTTCAGCTCTTTTTTCCCAATAATATAGGTAAGGAATCCTGTGAAAAAGGCCCCGGCACCCAGCGCAATAACAGCAAGATCAAACACGATCCAAAGGGCAAAGGCAAAATAATTGGTCATATTTGTCTGGTTCAGCCCCTTATACAGGCAAAGGAAAGCTGAAACGAGGCCCCAACCCAGCAGACCTAACCAAGGCAGAGTCCAAAGAAAGAACTTCCCTGGTGAGCACCTCTTAACTCCTTCTGGAATTAATACAGAATCCATCCCTTTCCTCCTAATAAGCTTTCGGCCTACTGCTTAGCCAGCCTTAGTCACGGGTTGTAATTCTTCAGGCCGGTAATTGTCGGCCAGCTTTCTGACCCATTCTTTGCTAGAGAGATAATAAACCTTCGGTTCTGTTCCCAGCCTCTCCAAGAGCCTAAAGGCCCTAGGGCTTTTGGCCAGTTTGCTGACCTTATGGTTAGGATTATTCAAGTCACCAAATGTTATGGCTTGGGCCGGACAGGCCTCTGCGCAAGCAGTAATATACTCTCCTTCCTCCAGTTCTCGGCGACCTTCGGCATAAGCCTTTTCTTTTGCCCTCATAAGCCGGTGGTGGCAAAAAGTGCATTTTTCCACCACACCTCTCATCCTCGGAGAAACCTCTGGGGAAAGATATTTATCAAGGCCTTTTCCCTTTGGGAAGTAACCGTCATACCAATTAAAGTTTCTGGCATGATAAGGACAGGCAGCTATGCAGTACCTGCACCCTATACACCGAGTATAGATCTGACTGACTATACCAGTATTAGGATCTAAGCGAGTGGCCGTGGCCGGGCACACTGAGACACAGGGGGTATGATGTTCGCACTGCATACAGGGGCGGGGGAAGTAACTAACCTCTGTATGAGGGAAAGGTTTTCCGTTAGTAATCTTGTAAAGCCTCATCCATGCAACGTTTCGTTGCTTGTCTGATTCGTCCGGCCACACAGTTACGTTGTTTTCCGCTGCGCATGCAACCATACACGTGGCACAGCCAGTACACTTGTCAAGATCAATTGTCATACCGTAGCGAGGGCCTTTTCCGTGTGCTTCTTCCATAACGAACCTCTTTGTTATGTAATGTGCTTCCTAAGCAGATAAACTTACGTCTTTTTTATCCTTGCCGGCGTAGTCCACCATGCGGGCAATCCACTTAAGGCGTCCTTGCTAGTGCCGATTAGCCAATTGGGATTGGCTCCTTTGCCCCTCAAGAATTCATCATAGGCACTATGGCCAAAGCCTCGGGGTACGAATATGTATCCGGGAAATGCTCCCTCAAATAGCGTCACCCTTAAGGTCGTTTTTCCTAAAGGTGTCTCTACTACGATCTTGTCCCCTTCCCTAAGACCGTACTGCTTGGCAGTCTGAGGATTTATCTCGGCAAATGAGTCCTTCTTAAGCAGCTGATTATCAAACCATGTCTTTGTCAGGAATGGGGGGCTAGGCACCCAGCTATCAGAGAGGTTTATTATTTCATAAGGAGCCATTACCAGAGGAAATCTGGTGTTGGTGCCGGGTAAAACAGGTGGCTCTTGATGAGGCAGAAAAGCCTCGTCCCCAGTGGCCTCAATAGCCATTTCTTTCAAGACTTGAGCGGGCTTATCGCTCACTTGAGCAAATTCATCAGCGGCAAGCTGGATCTGCGTACTGAAAAACTCAAACTTGTAGTTCGGGGTCTTAAAAATCTTTTCCCAGTTTTTAAAAGAGTGAGTCGGTCTATACCACATGCCCGTGGCCTTGATGGCCTCCCACATTTCCTCGAAGCTCTTGTAGCCGGGCTTGGGCGAGGTCCCTTTTTTCATCTGCACCCAAGGAGGTGTTCCATCGTGGGAAACCATTCCACCACCGCTTGCAAATAGTCCCTCAGCCCTTGTCTTAAGGACTTGCTCATAGCTATCCCAAGGAAAGGCCGAAGCTACAGGTTCTTCTAAGGCTTTTGCAACTTCCAACAATGTATCACCCAGGTTTTTCGTGCGAAATACTGGGCCCACTACAGGCTTGGAAAGGCCATAAAACGCGTACTGCAGGGCAGGAGGCCACAATATCTCTTCCATCTTTTCCAAAAAAGTATGGTCGGGAAGGACCAGGTCGGCCATCAAGGCCGTCTCATCTCGATAGGGTGAGAAACTGACGATAAAGGGTATTTTCTTGAGGGCTTGGTAAAAAAGACTCCCGTCAGGTTCGGTGTGGGAAGGGTTGGCACCAAAAATCAATAAAGTGTCAACCAGCGGTGTGGAAGATTTCACCACTGCCTCTGAGAAATTGCGTATCAAACCGTCCGTAAAAGGATACCTTTTGGAATCAGCACCATCCACACGAGGCTTTGCCAACCCTGCCTCAGCTATGGGATCTGGCTCAAAAGCGGGTAGATCCTTCAGTGGGAGAGGGTCGTGCACAAGAACACCACCTGGCATGTTAATATTACCGACCAAGGCGTTGAGGCTGTGTACAGCCATAAATTCATAGATGCTCCCATTGAGCAGCCCTTTACCTTTGCCGAAAATGGCAATCGGCGCCCGTGCCCTTGCAAAGTCCCTAGCAAGCTTTTCAATTGCCCCGGGTTCTATTCCGGTGATATCCGCTACTTGGGAAGGGGGGTATTTTTGAAAGACCAGAGACTTGAAGCCCATATGACGTTTGCCATCGGATGATGTCCAGTCTTCAAAACCAAAGGTATGGTTTTCCACAAACTCCCTACTGAATAACCCCTCTTTTATGATTACATAGGCCATTCCGAGGGCTAGGGCTGCTTCGGTACCTGGCCTTACAGGGAGCCACTGGTCTGCTTTTGAGGCAGTATTGGAAGCCCTCGAATCCACTTGTACAATGCGTATTTTTCCTTTTCGGTTTTGCTCGTGCCACATCCCCCATGTGTTAAGTATCCTTCCAGGAGAACCCCAACCCTCTAACAGACCACAACCGAAGCTGAGGATAAAGTCGGAGTTTTCGAGATCAAAACCAATAGGTCCCTCTCTGCCTTGCATCAGAACGTTCAGCATCCAGTAAGTATCTTCCACTGAGGCGCACCTGATATAGTTAGGGCTTCCAATAGCCCTTAGGAGGCGCGAAATGAGGAGGGAAATGGTCGAATCCCTTCTGTTTCCATCTATCGCAACCAATTGTTCAGGTTTTCCGTCTAATCTGAGTCTCTTTACCTTGGAGGCCAGAATCCCTATGGCCTCCTCCCACGAAATGGGCACAAACTCTCCCAGGCCACGGGGCCCTACTCGTTTCATGGGCGAGGTGAATCGCAGATCCTTATCGTAAAGCAGTTGAAGACCCCCCATACCAACAGGGCATATTCCCCCTGGGTTTATGGGAAAGTCTGTCCTGCCTTCTATCTTAACGGCCCGATCGTCCACCTTCCGCACCTCAATACCGCATCCTCCTGGACACAGTGTGCAGACACTCTTTTCGTGGCTAAAGGCGCCGGCAGGTGGTACAGGCACCCAGGGCCAATTTTGAGTCCATATAGCGATGTCATCCGTTAGCTTCCACGGAAGCGGCGTCACCTGAAGCCCCGCTACTCCTCCAACGACAAGCTTTACAAAGTCTCTCCTCGTGATTCCCATCGCAATTACCCCTTATTTGTGGCAGACAAAACAGGCATTATTCTCCTCGTGCCCCATCTTACTATGGCACTCGGCGCAGTCATCCATTTTCATCCGATCCCAGTTATGTTTTTTGTAACCGGATATCCGCTTGCCCCAAATGTTTCTGCTGTATCCCGTGATCCGGTTTGACTCGTAAGGTGGCAGTTGAGCGAGATGACCATGGTCCCCGTGGCAGGTCTTGCAATCCAACTCAGCCATCTTCACGTGAGCAATGTGCGGAAAGTAAACACAATCGGGTTGTTGATAATATGAAAACCATGGGATCTCCTTTTCAGGGCCCACGTATGTCTGCAAAAAGAATTTTTCCTCTTGTGTTTCCCCTAAGGGGGTTTCGGGGTCGTCATGGCACTCGGTGCATTTGGATAACTTCGGAATCCCTGCAAAGGTTCCGTCTTCGCGGAATTCATGGCAGAATAAGCACTTCTCTGTTTCGGTGTCTCCTTCGATGCCCTCTACCCTCTCGGGATTCATATGAATTGCGTGACTGAAATTAAAGGGTTGGGGCTGTTTTGAGTAGAGAACCATGGGAAAGATAATCCAGCCGATTATGAGAGAGCCTACAAAGCCTGCAACGAAAAAAAGAATTCCCCCGACAAAAGAAGATTTGCTTGAAGTGGTTTTCTTCTCCATAAGATAGGCCTCGTTACTCTAAGGTTGATAAACCAGATTGTGGCAGTTTTGCGTATTTACATAGTACGCCTTTTTTTGTCAAGGAAAATTACCTTAAAGGCTTGAAAATCAACCGAATAGGGTGAGTGAAGTAGGAGGCGAGGGATTATTCAACATAAGACATCAAACCCCTCCTTTCAGGAAGGGTTTGATGTCTTTGAAGCAATCAATGTAAAGAGCCAGATAGCACCTAGCCCCGTGCCTAGGAAAACTTTTTCATTCTTTTGCGTCTTCTCTTGGCGGCCTTTGCCTGCTTCTTTTTCCGCTGCACACTAGGCTTGTCATAGAAGCGCCTTTCCTTGATTTCCGAGAAAAAGCCTTCTTTTGTTAATTTCCGTTTTAGGTCTTTAATGGCCTTTTCTATTTGATTGTCCTGAACAACAACTTTCATAGTTTCACCACCTTACTATTAAAATAAAAAAGCACCTCTTTTCTGGTCTTTTGAGGTGCTTTCCTTTCCCTACTCAAGCAAATAAGCGGGCATCTAAGTTATGTGTAACAGCATTACATCGCAGGTATACCTCATTTTGCTTTTAAAGGTACGGAAGCCCTCAAAACACGATCCAGATTTTTCCCTATTCGGCGTCTTAAAAAACGCTCCCAGGGCCAATTTGAGGCAGATACATCTGACAAAAAATCACCCCCTTTGCTGCTCGGGGAAAATTATATTTCAAAAAAACATAATATCTTCCAATTCCAAAGATATGTCAACCTATTTTTTACAAAGCCATCCGGAAGTTGCCACGACTTGTTTCATCGTCGCCTAAGCAATCCTACTGCCTCGACGTGGTAGGTGTGTGGGAACATGTCTACGGGTTGTACCTCTACTAATTCATAGAAGTCTTTCAGCAAAAGTATGTCCCTGGCCATGGTTACAGGGTTGCAGGATACATACACCAACATAGGGGGTGCAAGGTGGCAGATTTGCTTGCCCACGTCCTTGTGTATTCCTGAACGAGGTGGGTCTAGGATGACAACATCCGGGATTCCTGTGGTGAGAGGAAGTTGGTCCCTTATATCACCCTGAACAAAGGATACGTTGTCTATGCCGTTTAGGTCCCTATTCTTCACCGCATCCGCCACAGCGGCGGCGTTAATCTCAATGCCTGTTAATTTGCGGGCCTTTGGTGCGAGGTAGAGAGCTATGGTCCCAGTGCCACTGTATAGATCCAAAACTGTTTCCTTTCCACTCAGCCCTGTGAACTCAGCCACTATGTCGTATAGTTTTTTTGCGCCCAAGGTGTTGGTCTGGAAAAACGAATTTGCAGAAATCCGAAACAGCAACGGCCCTATTTTCTCCATAAGGTAAGGCTGTCCGTACAGAAGTTTCTCATAATCTCCCACAGCCACACCAGCCTTTTTGGTGCTTATGTTATTGACAATGCTTTTTATATTTCCAAAGGATTCCGCCAACCTCGCGGCGATGGCCCCTAGTATCAGGGGGTTTTCTTCTGAAGATACGATGTTCACCATCCACTCATCAAAGGCCACGGAATGCCTTATTGTAAGGTATCGCCAAAAGCCCTGGTGAGCCTTGATATCATACGCGGGAAGCCCAGTACCCCGTGCCTCTTTGCGGACGGCTTGCAAGATCTCATTTCCCGTTTCTGGCTGGAGCATACACTGTGATATGTCCAAGACCTTGTTGAATGTCCCTGGCACGTGGAGGCCGAGTGCAAAAGACTTATCATCCTCGGGCAGGGGTATTTCATGGGGCAAGGCCCATCTTTTTCGTGAAAAGGAAAACTCCATTTTATTACGATAAGCTGTTGTTACTGCAGAGGGGATGATTTGCCTTATGGCGACCTTGCCCAGGCCCGCGATCTTGTTCAGGGCTTCCGTTACTAACGACTCTTTGTACCTTAGTTGGTACTTGTACTTGATATGTTGCCATTGGCAGCCTCCGCAATACGGGTAGTACGGACAGGGTGCAAGGGTGCGGGCCTCGGAGGGTTTCAGCAGTTCCACGATGCGGCCCTCGGCATAATCCTTCTTTTTTCTGTAGAGCTTGACCCTTACTTCGTCTCCAGGGGCACTGGCTGGCACGAATACCACAAAGCCGTCCACAAAGCCTATTCCCGGGCCGCCGAAGGCCATTTTTTCAATTTTAAGCTGAAGGATTTGTCCCTTCTTGATGGACATGGTAAGCTTCGGTGTCTCTAGAAAACCATCCACCAAAGGTAGAATAGGTTCGAAGGGGGTGCGAGGGGTTCTATTTCCAGGATGGCTGCCTTGGAAGCCGCGGGGCTGCCTGGGGCTGGGACATATGAGGTCCCTGTTGAGGAGAAAAGCTTGAATCTGGACCTTCCAACGTACAGGACGGGCTTGGAAGAGATACCTACCCCGATGACCCTGCTCCAGGTATCCATACCTTCGTCCGTAAATAGACCTGCCGCGGCACCTGTCTTGTACTGAAGTGCATATATTCGGGACTCGCCCAGGCCGGAATCCGGGGTGAATGTAGGGACATAATATACCTTGTTGAATAAGAGGCCCTTTTCCAAGACCTTTTCACCTGGTGCAAGTCTGATATACCATCCCCTGTCCGTGTACCCATTACCGTCTTTATCTGCTGTGTCGCTGTCCAAATCAGGAACAGGTGGCGCGTCCGTAACATCGACTAAGTCCAGCTCAGTGAGTGTTAGGTCATCGTGCAGGTCTTTGATGGCATAAATTCTGTCATTGCTGCCGGTTGAGCAAGGATTTTCGCGGTCTCCCGTACCCGTCAGCAGCAAGTCATAGCCCTGTTCCAAGGCCACGGTGGGGGGATAGAAAAACTTGCGCCTCGGCGATGGTGGGGTAGGATCGCCAGATATAAAAATCCTGTGGGCCGTCCACGACATTATATTTTCATTGGCGTGAGGAAAAGGAAGCGGCTTATGTTCCGCGTCCCTGAACCTTCCCACCCTCCAGATTTGGCCTCCGGTGTCACCCACATAGAGCTTGTCGGTGAAGCCGTTTTCATCCTCGTCAATAGCCACGACCGAGCTGGGAATAGAAAAATCCATCCCGACAATCTCTGCCACACCATTCTTGAATTGCCTTGCGATGCTTCCGTCCAAAGGATTGATGGCCAGAATTGCCTTCCCAGCGGTGTTATCAGGGCTATAGCCAGCTCCCACAAAGAACACGCGTGTGCCAATAGTATCATCGTCAGAGGTCTTTACCCTGCCAAACACGGGCTCGCACCAGGTCTCGCCCAGTTGAGGAATTACCACGTCAGGTGAGGCACCTGCGGGCAGGTCTAATGATGAGGCGTCGTCAGACTGGCTGATTCTCCACAGGAAAGAAGGATTTTCAGGGTCAGTGATGTCCAGGGCGAAATAGCTGCTTCCGCCCTTTCTTTCGCCGCAAATCAATATAATGCGGTCTCCGTCGGCGCTATCCAGCACCCCGTCACCGTCTACATCTATGGAAAAGGCCTTAGGGCTGGAATCCACAAAGTAAGGATGGCTTGTCCCTTCTACTAGGTCTTTCAATTTGTGGAGTTGATCAGGCGGGATAAAGGCCCATGCTTCATCGCCACTCGTTGTGGTAACCCCACTGGCTGTGGTCGTGGTATCCAGTACTGCGTGAAGCATCCCGTCATTGGCACCAAAGAAGACATAGGTTTCTGAGCTTCCATCAGCGTAACGGGACTTTACAACCAAGGGGCTGCTGTGCATCACGTCCCCGGTTATAAAAGATCTGTTTTCATTGGTATCCCCATCAGCATCTTCATCAAACACGTCCGCCCCCCTGACATATCGGATGATTTCAGATATTGTGTGCGTAGGGTTTCCCAATACAGATTCGGTGATCAAAGAATTGGAGGACCTGAATTCGTTAGTGGAATCAGAGAGGCTTCGGGACACGCCCAGGTATGTGTAGATTTTTCTATTAGAGTTGTGTACGTAGTTTGATTCGGTAAGGTTTGCCCAGTTTCTTGTGGCCCAAATAGGCACAGCATCGGGTTTCAGGTTTCCTTGTGTGTTAAGGGCAGGATCGCCATTGGCGTCAATAATGTTTCCTTCCTCGTCAAGACCAAATTTCACTACGTTGCCTTCCCAAAAGTTCCCTTTCATGGGCCTAAATAGTGCCAAGTAAACAAAATTTCCACTGATGGTATCCGAAGGCGGAATCACAGGCGCTGTGAAGCTCACAAACGCATTTAAATCTTGGTCTGGTGGGAATATACAGGTATCGTCCCCTATCCCGACAGAGGCAATAAAGATTAAAAGAAGAATACCGATAAGACTAACTTTTTTCACAGACTAGTACCCTATCCTGTAAAACCCTGCTTCTACCCGGCTCTCCGCACCGGAAGGCCCATAACCGTTACATACCATTTTGTACTTGTAAGCCTTAAATGTACCGATTTCGAACCCCGAACCCCTTGGGACCTCTGACACCCCGATATATTGGACATATCCATCAAATGATTGATCAGGTCCGGGCACATCGGCAGGTGATTCAAACTCAAAGGGCGTGGAAGGATCCATGTTGTCATTGCCGTAAAGGTCCGGTCTTAGGGCAACGTAATTCCTGGCAGACTCTGCCGCATAAAAGGCCATCTTTTGTTTAGCGATATTTGAAGATGCCCTGATTTCATTCATGGTCATTTTAGCAACAACGATACCGGTGATCGTTGAAAGAGCCAGCACTAGCAGGGCTATAATGAGTACCGAACCCTTGTTGCTATTGTCTGTCTTCCACATTTGAACCATTTCTTTTCCCTTTACGGTCAGATGGCAATCACCCCTTAGAAGAAAAGGAAGATTACCTAATCTGCGTCAATTCCATATACCTGGTTCTTCCCCTGTCATTCCATTCTACTATCAAGCCAATGGTCTTGTTACCCGAATTAGGGGTATCAGGCGCGACGTTCCAAAATACACTAAAGGTGGCACCGTTCATCTGTTCTGTAGTTGCATGATCTGCATCCACTCCGATATCAGATAGGCCAGCAGTGCCATCACCATCTGTATCATTCAGCAATACCGAGTCTGAGCTGAGAGCCAGCAATTTTTCCACTCTATCGGTGGCAACGGTGGCGGCCACGGTGGAAGTACTCGCATGATTATTACCCCTTATGGCAGCCCCTTGCAGTGTGGCAATAGCAAGGAGGCCGACAGTGAGAATGGATACCGCAACCACAACTTCCAGCAAGGTGAAGCCTTTTGTGCATGTGAGATGCTTTTTTATGTTAATGAACCTAAACCTTAACATAACCCTTTCCCTTGGCCAGCTCATTTAAGCGCGAGGTTCCTGCACAGAACCTCTGTGGACAGGAGCATACGCCTGTAACCATCGTTCATGGGGCCAAGAATAACATCGCCCTGCTGATTCTTGTATACGTGAGTGTCTCTATAACCCGGGTCTGCCCTGGCTGTCCTGCCCACTATGGTGATTTGGACGGATTTTATTTTCTTGGGATCTGAGACGGGGGTTGCCAAAGGGGAGCCGTCCGGCCCCAGGTATACAAAGTCAAGAGCGTCTATGTACTCAGCCACAGGCTGATTGGTGGCTGTTGCAGGAGTTTTCCGTCCCAATTTTATTACACCGGAGGAATTGTAAAGGGAGTAGGTAATATCTTCATCGTATTCAGTAGCATCACCATCGGCGTCTCTGTCCATTGTCATTCGTATGGAGTTATCCATAGCAAAGACGATCCCCGCGTTGGCTTGTCCAGTGGGGTCACACCCGGCCATGGATATGTCTCTTTCCAAGAAATACAGGGCTGTTCTCATCTTCGCTTGGAGCTGAGAAAGCTCCTCTTGGGCAGCGTAAGATTTTTGCTGAGATCTGTATAGAGAGTATATTCCAGCTGTAACAATACCAGCGAGAACCACTGCCAGGAGGAGTTCTACCAGTGTAAATCCCGAGGCCCCTGCACGCTGAAATTGAAAATCATTATCACGGGAGGGCCTTTTGTTAATCACCAATTTGCCGGAGCACAAATTATGCCTCATTTCACCCTTATATTGCCTGAGGCGGATACCACCACCCTCATGCCCTGTCCCTTGCCATTGACAAGATAGGCCGATCCCATCCCCAGGCCGCCCGAATTGTTCACCGGGATTCCGCTGGGCTTGAAGCCTATAGCTGGCAACCCATCGTCATTATGGGGGAAGGTCAGCCCATCACCTCCACCCTTTCCTGGATCGAAAGAAATACCCGGAAATTCTCTACCGCCCCAGGATCTTTTTACAAGGATTTCTTCGTCATTGTCGTATTCTAAATCATTGTCAAGGTCCAGGAATACCACGTAATCATAAACACGTGAGTCGATCGGCTGACCAAAGGAAACAGTGCAAATACAACCCTGCTCAATGGCGCTTGCTTTGGCAAGCTGGAGACTTCCGAACAGGTCCTGAGAAGCAGCCTTCAGGTGGTACCTGGGAAGCCAACTAGAAAAGGCAGGAATTACAATAGCAGCAATGGCGGCCAACAGCATCGCCCCCACAATAATTTCCAGCAAAGTAAATCCCGAAGAGTCAAGAGCAAAGGTGAGCCCAGCCCTAACCCTTGTGCGAACCATGGTATTCCGTTTTGCTAGTTGTGGTTGAGAAGAATATTAGCCTGCTAAAAAGATGTTTAATTACAAGCCCCTGATGCCCAAATCTAACAAATATTAACACTAAAAGACCCGAAACAAAAGCATTTTTTCCACCTTTGGCCGCTATGTCCTTTTGAGGGCCTATAGGTAAGTCCGCATTGCTCAAGTCGCTCAACGTTTTGACCGATATCTCAAAGCAGAAACAGGACCTGAACGAAAAGAAAAAGGAGCCACGTATGAGAAGGGGGTATTGGTATAGAATTGTGTTCTTGGTCGTTTTAGCAGGGGTTGTCTTAGTAGGTATCATGGCAAGTGCACATGCAGTGGGTCCTACCGATTACTTCAGGGCCGGTACCCTGTACTTGCAACAGGAAAGGCTTTATGAGGCCATTGAAGCCTTTAGCTTGGCCATAGGGGAGCAGGCAAGCTATGTGGAGGCCTATAATAACAGGGCCCTTGCATACTATGAGCTGGGAGAACATGAAAAAGCAAAAGATGATTTCTTGACCGCCGTCAGCCTGGACCCCGAAAATCCCGTTGCAAATAGCAACCTGGGAATCCTCTTTTTCGAGGAAGGCAATTACCGTCAGGCCCTCAAGTACCTCGAGAAGGCAGCAAGAGCAAGCAAAAGCAACAAGTCCTACCGATTGACCGTGCTGAGGAATCTAGCGTTCGTGTACCAAAAGGCCGGCATGGCAGATAGGGCGAAGGCATTAATTCAAGAAGCTGCAGCACTTGAAAAGTCTATTGATGGAGGGCAGAGGTCCAAAGGGCAATCTGTTCAAAGGCCATTTACAAAGGAGTCCAATGATCACACCCTAGTGCTTAAACTGTGGGAGTAAACAAAAAAGGCCCACTGCCTGTTATCGTTAAATTGAGGTGTAAACGCTTTTTACAGCTGGAAAAAATCTTTACAGAATTCTAAAGGCGATCTAATTGGGACGTGGTCCGGACAAAAAAGGACATACTTAATGATATAAATGTGTTAGCTGCCCCACCCCTTTGCATGGCACGCTAATTGCTCAATGAGGTGGCAAACAAGAATTCAAGAACCCTGCGGATAGAAATCGAGGGAAGTGATGAAGGCAAGAGGTATTATGAGCCGTGAGCAAGGATATAGCTTCATAGAGTTGTTGGTAACCATGGTGATCTTTGCGGCTTTAGTGGGGATTGCGATCCCTAGCTTTTCGGTCTGGGTCGCCAATTCGGGCCTGAAAAAGGCCGCAGCAGATCTGTACGCTAGTATGAACTGGGCAAAGGCGAACGCTGTTAAGGGCAACACACAATGGGCCGTAGTTTTTGATGTCACCCCCGGGTCTCAGGGTTACAGCATCTGCTCTGATCCAGGAGGTGACGGCAATTGGAGTACAGCAGGAGACAACACCATTGAAAAAACGGTGCTGTTCTCCAATTACCAAAAAGGGGTTTCTTTCGGCCATGGGGTTGCCTCAGACGACATCCCCGGCAACGGCGCCCCCCCGGCTGACGACGTCACGTATCCAAATGATTTCGTTGTTTTTAATTCCTCGGGTTTCAGCAGCGGGGGATATGTCTATTTGCAGAACAGCAAAGGCAATACCTTTGGCATAGGGACCAAGCCTACTGGAATTATCATGGTGAGAAAATGGAATCCTAGTCGATCGAGGTGGGAATGAAATTAAAGAGACTTGACAGGCAAGGTTTTACATTACCCGAGCTTTTGATAGCTCTTGTAGTTTTCGCTGCAGTCGTGGCCGCGATATATGCAGCATACTACTCGGCCCAGAAATCCTATGCAAGGATAAACGAGATCTCATACATGGGTCAAAACATTAGGGCCGGGATCAGCGTAATGGAAAAAGAGATCAGGATGGCGGGCTATGATCCAACTCACAATGCTAATGCAGGGATCACTTACGCAGGTGCCTCCTCCATCACTTTTACCCAGGACCTCAACGAGGACGGTGATACCGCTGATACTGACGAGACCGTGACATATGCTCTTGCGGACTCAGATGGCGACGGAGATAACGACCTGGAGCGCAACAACGTGACGCTGGCAGAAAACATCGATGCCCTGAATTTTGTTTACTTAGATGAAAACGGTGTTGTAACCGCAAACCTGTCAGCCATCAGGTCGGTGCAAATAACCATAGTGGCAAAGACAGCCAAGCCGGACCCTTCGTACCTAGACACCCAAAATTATACAAATCAACAGGGTACCACCATCTTGGTTTCCCCAAATGACCATTTTCGGCGGAGGATCTTGGCCGCAGAAGTACGGTGCAGAAACCTGGGACTGTAACTAAGAGGGATAAGATGGAAGGAACAGAGTGGAAGAAATCCATTAATAAGAAGAAAGGCGAGCTCGGATTTTCTCTAATAGAGGTCCTCGTGGCAGTGGCCATACTTTGCGTGGGTGTGCTTGCCACCGCGTCCATGCAAGGGGCCGGGAGCCGCAACAGCGTGATTTCAGATACCAGAACCAAGGCAACTACCTTGGCGGCTGACCGCATCGAAAAGCTTGTGGACCTTTCCTGGACCGATCCACTCCTTTCGGATGCAGACGGAGATGGGCAAGCAGGGCTTGGTGATACCCAATTTGACAACGACCCGTCCACCCAGAGTGATGCGGACCACCAAGTAGTTGATAATGATTATACTATCTACTGGAATATAGCAGACAATTTTCCCATAAACGACACGAAAACCCTGAAGGTGATCGTAACCTGGCAGATATACGGAGTATCTGGCAGGGTGAGCATGGAACGAGTTATTCCAAGGATAATTTAGACTTTTCCAGAAATGAAATATTGAGGAGGGTATGCCTTGGTCTTGAAATACAAACTCAGCGAAAGAGGCTCAGCGCTGGTAATCGCCCTCATGATAATGGTGCTGTTAACACTAATAGGGCTTGGTATCGCAAGAAAGACCGATACTGACGTGGGCGTTTCAAAAAATGATATGTTCCACAAGGAGGCATTCTATCACGCTGACAGCGGTGTTTACACTGTGCCTAAGATTATCTCCCGTTGCCTAGTCAGTGGCTACGAGGTACCAATTACCGGCATTACTTATCTCGGAGGATCAGGAACTTTTTACAGAGAGATAATGGGTTATGACAATCATGATTCTGACAAGGACGCTAGGTTCACAATAAATGGATATAATGTGGATGTGGATGTCAATCGTACTGGCCAAAAGAACTTAGCTGGAGGAGGCGTAGAGTTTGCCAGTGGAGCAGAAGGTGTTGGTGTGGGCTCTGCTGGCGGGGTCGCGGTGTACTATGATCTCGACTCGGTTGGGTCGGGGCCCTCTAATTCACAGTCAGAGGTCCTTGCTGAATACAGAAAAGTTATCGGTGTAGCAGGGGGATTATAAAATGAAAAGAATCTTGAAGATATTGATCACATTTGCCATGGGCTTGGTTGC
>Ga0164318_10002714_pt1 | contig 16521 bp, 14 predicted proteins | sample GuaBasSedimGuay9_FD_113734 | JGI IMG/M metagenome (GOLD analysis project Ga0164318, IMG submission 113734) | Subseafloor sediment microbial communities from Guaymas Basin, Gulf of California, Mexico - Guay9, Core 4571-4, 0-3 cm | ecosystem: Environmental > Aquatic > Marine > Hydrothermal vents...
CTGTTCGCGGTTCAGGCGGCACGGCCAGACTGGTGCTGCTGCCCTTCGAAGATCACAGTTACAGGGCCGGGGAAAGTCTGGAACATGTACTCTGGGAACAGCTCAGGTGGTTCAACATGTACGTGAAGGGAGATGGTACAGCAACACCGTAAAACTAACCTTCTAAAAAACAGTTGCACTACCTTCCTGCTGCAGTATCGTGTCTCAGCAAAAAAGATTGCGCTGCCTGGATATTTCACTTCCAGACAGCGCAATCACGTGAATTCTGGCTTAACTCAAAATACGCAGAGGGCTGTTGTTCCGTCCCAGCTGGATCCGAGACTTTCATATTCACCTGTTCGTGCATTTGTCTTCCACAGAGAACCGTTCCACTCACAGTAAACATAGTTACCAGAGGCAGCCATTTCTGTTGCCCCGTCGTAGCCGCCACCGAGATTCTCGTAGTCTCCGGTGCGAGGATTTACCTTGTAAAGAACATCTCCCTGAATGGCAAAGAAAGCGTTTGATGTTGCCGCTACAGCTGTAGTTCCGGTGTAGGACGATGGTAATTCAATGTAATCACCTGTTACCGGATCTGTGCGGTACAGAGAACCGTTCTGAAGAACCATAAGCTCGCCGTCACACCATGCAATATGGGTTGTTCCTGCGTAGTCTCCAGGTACACCTTCCCAGCTGCCATCATCAGGGTCTACCCTGTAGATCATGTTATTCTGAACCACGTAAAGCCAGTGGTCTCCGGCGGTCAGTGCAATGGCACCTTCCCAGCTTTCTGAAAGCTCTGTCCAGGAGCCGTCACGGTCTATTCTGTACAGAACATCACCCTGAATGGCGAACATGCTGCCTGAAAATGCTGTAAGCAGTTCTGTACCCTCCCAGCTTTCAGATAGTTCACTCCATTCACCGGAATTGATGTCCGCGCGGTAGAGTACATCACCCTGGATCGCATAGATTGATTCTCCGCTGGCCACAGAAAAAACGCCGGAAAGCACCAACAGCACAATTAAACTGAATACCCTCATAACTTCTCCTTTCAATTTGAAGCTATATGATTATATCAAAACGGGAAGCTCTATCAATACGCCTGCTGAGATGCTGCCGGATTACTTCTGCAATCTCCGTATGTCTCTAACTTCAACCACCTGTTGTGCATCGCAGGCAAAGCCGGCAACAACGGAACCAGGTGCCTGACCGGAAAAAGCCAAAGCGATAAATGCTACTGCTGCAGTTCTCATTTTCCTATCTTTCAGGACCAGTCAACAGGAGCTTAATGCACCTGTAACACTGATACTTCATCTGTACAGAGACTATTCCTGCGGGCACGGACAGTTTGTTCCCTGTATTGAAAATTCGTTGACATACACAGCACAATCTTCAATACTCAACGCCTTGGCACATTTTTAGATACACACAACCAGGAGGCACCCATGAATACTGTACTGATACTGGTTCTGCTGATTTCAGCAGCTGTTTCCGCAACAGAGATAACCGCACAATTTCCTTCAGAACTTGTGGCGGACTATACACTGCAAACGATTTCTACAGGAACTGTTCCCCATCTTCAGGGTGCCTATCCTGGAACAGAGCAGGGGGTTCCATCTCTTCCGCAACTACCATGGACTCTGCCTCTGCCATCAGGAGAGAGAGCTGTTTCTCTAAAATCCACTGCCATATGGGAAACAGTTGCCGGCGGTGTTTCCATTTCTCCTCTGCCAGCTCCACTACCATTGATACTTGCGGCTGAAGCCTCTGCGGTTACAGGTCGTGATGAAATCTACACGGCAGACAGTTTCTGGCCCTCGGAACCTGTCCTCCTGTCCGGAACAGGCTTTATTGGCGGTCTGCCTCAGGCTGAATTGCTGGTAACCCCTATGCGCTGGAACCCGGCAACAGGGGAGCTGCAGAAACTGGTTTCTCTTGAAATTCACATTGAAACTGCTCCCCTCGGAGAACATCCTTTCTGCAGAGCAGGGAGGGATAATGATTCCCGCAGAATGCTGATAGTTACAGAATCCTCTCTGGAGACAACCTTTGAAGCTCTTGCCGACAGAAGAACAGATCAGGGCATTCTTACTGAAGTTGTAACCCTGGAAACGGTTTATTCCAGTTCCTCAGGAAGGGACAATGCTGAGAAACTCCGCAACTATGTAAAGGATTACTACACTCAGAACGGTCTTGATTACCTGCTTCTTGGAGGAGACACAGACCTGGTTCCATTCAGATACACCTACGCCATGACCTGTGAAGCGAACTACCATCCCCGGGAAGACAGCCTTCCCTGCGATCTGTACTTTTCTGACCTGGACGGAACCTGGGATGCAAACGGCAACGATATCTTCGGTGAAGTAGCAGATAATGTAGACCTTCACCCGGACATCTTCGTTGGAAGAGCTGCAGTGGAAAATGTGTCTGAAGCTCAGATATTCGTAAACAACATCGCTTCCTATGAAGACTGCCTGCACGACGATTTCTACGAGAGGGTACTTTTCCTCGCTGATGTGCTTTGGACAAGCCCCTACACAAACTCCGGAGACAGCAAAGACTACATCGATGAACACTTCCTGCCTGATTATCTCTTTGTAACAAAACTCTACAAAGCTCTGGGAAACGAAAACCTCTACACTGCAATGGCCGCCTTCAATCAGGGACAGAACCTTGTAAACCACGATGGTCATGCATGGTATTCCACCCTAGGCGTAGGTGACGATTACATGTATGCCAGCGATGTAGACGCCATAGATTCAGACGGTAAGTTCGCCGCTGTAATGTATTCCATCGGCTGCTGGAGCGCGGCATTTGACTTCGATGCTATTGCTGAACACTTCGTTACAAATCAATATGGCGGCTGCATTGCGTACATAGGCAACTCCAGTTACGGCTGGGGCTCTCCCGGCAACCCTCTTTACGGATATTCCGATGCACTGGACCATCTGTTCTTCAACTACCTCTACAGCGACTGGTCACTGACTCTGGGAGAACTGCTGGCGCAGACAAAAGAATACTTTATTCCATACAGCCAGTGGGAAAATGTTTACAGGTGGCACCAGTACGAAGTAAATCTCCTTGGCGACCCTTCATTCAGACCCTACAGAAAAACACCTGTTGAGATTGAAATTATCTGTCCGGATATTGTGACATCCAACACTTCTATCTTCCCGGTTCAGGTTTCGGGAGCAGATCCGGAAGGGCTGACTGTGTGTGTTCACGACGAAGGGAGCAACTACGAAGCCGTTGAACTGGATGCAACCGGCCAGTACTCATTCGCTCTGACTCAACCTGTTACGGGAAGCGTTAGCGTCACCGTTACAGGCCCGGCTGTTAGAAGAACAACTGAAGTTGTTGCGCAGTCCACCGGCCCAGACCCTGTTATCTCCCAGCTTACAGTAAACGATTCACAGAACCTGGGACATCTTTCTCCAGGGTGCACAGCTGGTATTGCTGTTACCCTGCTGAATCAGGGCAATGAAGATCTTACCGGTGTGGATATCACAGTCACCTCCATCAGCGGCCCTGGAACCCTGACGCAAAACTCAAGTTCTTTCGGTGATATTGCTGCCGGAAACCAGGTAGCAGGTTCACCGGAGCTGGCGCTTAGTGTAAACAGTTCAGCCGGTACTGGCTCAGTTGTAGCCCTCAGCGGTCAGATAACGTCAGATCAGGGAACCTGGGAGCTTTCTATCCCCATGCTGGTGTACGCACCGGGACTGTTTTTTACCACGTACTCCGTTGATGACGAAACAGGGGGAAACAACAACGGGATACCAGAACCGGGTGAAACATTCCAGCTTGACCTGAACATCGCCAACCTGGGTCTTCTTGCAGCGGAAGGTGTAAGTCTGGTAATGTACGATTTCCCTGCATGGGTTACATGGCCGCAGGATTCCGCCTGGGTTGCTTCAATTCCCGAAGACAGTACCGGTACATTTTCTCTTACATGCACACTTTCCTCAGGTGCGCCATCACCGTCATTCCCGTGGTTCTACTTTGATCTTGCCTCTGCGACCGCTGGCTATACCTCAGAAGATACACTGAGGCTTACAGTGGGAGAAACAGGTATTTCAAACGATGTGGAATCAGGAGCGTCAGGCTGGACTCACTCCGGCACCAGCGATATGTGGAACATCACAGATACGAACAGTCATTCCTCCAGCCACTCCTGGTTCTGTGGCGGCAGCGGCGGTTACGTGAACAACATGAACTGCGGGCTTGTGTCGCCTGAGCTTATTCTTGCTCCTGATGCTTCAATCGAATTCTGGACATCCTTCGATGTAGCCATCTACGGCAGCGACGGTATATACCTGATAATCCACGATCTTACCTCTGGAACAGCTGACACCCTTTCCTTCATAGGGTCTGGAGGAGCTCTCGGACCGGATGGGAAGGGCATTGGCACCGGCTGGGTACCTTTCTCCTTCGATCTCTCAGGTTTTGATGCCGGAACCTCAGTTCAGATTGAATTCCTGTTCATGTCAGACAACGACGGTGACACCGGTAATGGTTTTTACATCGACGACATTTCCATAGAAGGTGCCTATGAGGGTTGTACCGGAATGTCAGGCGGATCGCCTGTTGCGGTGTCTCCAATGGGAACCCCATATCCAAATCCGTCACAGGAATCGGTAACAGTCCGTCTGTTCTCTGAAAATCAGGGAAACTGGAACCTGAATCTGTTCGACATGTCCGGCAGGATGGTGGCGGAAACAACAGGAATCTCCCCTGTCAACACCACAGTTAACCTTGATGTATCCGATCTCACACCAGGCGTGTATTTCCTTCGGTTCTCGGCAGAAACACAGACTTCCAGAAAGCTGGTGATTCTGAGATAACAAAAACGCCGGGAGAGCATCTGTGGTGATTGCGGCACTTATAAATACAGTTTTTGTGCCAATCTGAATACAGTTCCTTCACACGAATTGGAGGGTAACTGCTTTCGCGGAAGAGCTGTATCCCGTTAATAATTTCGGAAATGTGCTCAGTGAAGATTTCCAGGCCATCTGGAATGGGGATCGCTACGTTCAGAGCCGGAAGCTCATCAAAAACCCCGATCTCTTCAAACCTTCCTGCAAAACGATCTGCTCTACCTGTCCTGTACCTGGCTTCAAGCCAACGATACCGCAATGGGAACAAAATTCACAGCAAAACACATAACCTTGAAGCAGGTTTGCCATGGTGCTATTATGCAATGGGTAACAGTGGGTTCGCTGGCTCTGTTACTCTGAGTTTACCAGACTTGCCCGTGGGTTAATGTTATAGATTCTCAAAGGGAATGTGTGCGGAATAAATGGATAGAAGAGTGGTTAGTATTGGAAACTTCAGAGAGTTGGCAAGGGAAATGTGCAGATTCTCAAGCGAACCGGTGCATCTAAAAGATTCGCGACAGTCACCTGTCTAAGAGAATGTTTTTATGGACCTGAAGCAACTACCGGCAGACTTCAAAAAGTTTATAAAATCTTTAAACGATAGTGATGTTCACTACCTGCTTCTGGGAGGGTGGGCTATTGGTCTTTACGGAAATCCGCAGGTAATACAGGGATCTGATTGATATTGAATTCATTGAGGGATCATGATAACGGTTGTCACCTAAAGGATCTCCTTCTTTATTTTCTTCTCAAGCTGCACTTTTGTATAGGTGGGGTTCCCTCTGATCTTTCTTATGCTGTACCAGGGCTCACTCATCTGAAACCACAGCAGGGCTCTTATTCTTGCAGTTACGAAGGGGTGGGTGGAAAGCAGGAAAGAAGGTGAAGGTCCTGCCTTTTCCAGGTCTTTTACCTGATCCAGAAAAGCGGTAACATCAAAGCGGATGAACTTATCGGAAAGACCGCTGGCAACCTTCATCATGGCGCGGAAGGCAGCACCTGTGTCTCCTGTTGCAGCGAGCCCTGCTCTGTCTGCTGTTATCTCCCTTGCCCGCCACAAAGCGAGTGTCTTCAGTTTTTCCAGAGGATCTTCAGCATCATCCGGATCGGGATATGAATTGTGGCTGAAAAGGGCGTGGCCAAGTTCATGGCCAAGCACAAAAGCCATCTCCTGGGGACCAAACCTCTCTATCAGACCTGAACTCACAAGAACAGTGGGATCCTCCGCAGAATTTCCAAGACAGTAGGCTTTGGGTGAGGCATCGCTGAATACGAACAACTCAAAGGGTCTTCCGGTAACAGCCCTGCTTACAGAAACCATTACAGGGCTCAGTGCCGGAAAAAGTTCAGGTATTACCTTTACAGCAGTTGAGAGGAGTTTTCTTTTCATCTCACTGCCGTCGCGGCCCTCACCAGCAGACAGCCCGTACAGAGAAGGATCATCCCCTGCGAAGCGGACATCTTCCTTAAAACTCATTCAGCTCTCCGCATCAATTTCTGCCCTTTTCAGCGCTATCAGTCGAAGCATTTCATCAGCCTGGTCTCTGACTTTTGCATCGGAATGGGTTACCCTTGCAGACCATTCTCTGTACTGCTCCCTCAGATGCTTTTTCGTCTGTCTGGAACTCCACTCCGGGTCAAGCCCCAGAATTCTGTTGATATCTTTGTCCGAGTGCATGTTCACAGGAAGAATCTTGTCAGACAACTGCGTTACCCTTTCAGGGTCAACTCCCAGCAGAAGTGCGATCCTGTTCACAAGGTTCAGCTCTTCAGGGCCGGCAATACCGTCGGCTGCTGCCACTTTCATGCAGAGCTCCACTATATCGTACAAGTCTCCTTTGGGAAATGATCCTATGGGATACTCGTTTGCTATATCCTCACACAGCATCTCAATCTCGTCGGGCTTTATCGAAGTACCAAGCCTTTCGGCAATCATAAGAGCGCGGCTCAGGGATCTTGTGGTGTCTACTCTGAGGTTTTCAGGAAGGCTTTCTATCCTGGTATCCATCCAGTTTCGAACCAGAGTTTTCTCCACATCGTCCAGTGAACCATCCACTGCTCCAACGGCGGCGGCGTACTTTAGACCCAGTTCCTCGGCTTTGATTCTCATCCTTATTCCATCCACATAACCCAGTGAACTGTTTGTGTGTTCGTATACGAAAGTAGCTGCAGCAACCGGGTTTTGTATCATACCCAGCGGGGCGATTGATAACGCAAACTGAAGCTTTCTTTCCCCTCGGGCGGGAAATGTTAGGAGATCAACGGGAACAGACAGTATTTCTGTCCATGAGTTCATAACACTGTTCGCATAGGGCATCTGCATCATGTGGGTCCACATGAATATCTGGGAACCTGTCATCTGCAGTTCCGGGATAGAGCACAGAACAGGCTTCCTCTTGTCTTCCTCTTCTCCGAGAGTTACGTCCCACAGATACAGGTTGAATACCGCCGTCAGCATATTCGGGGGCAGGTTAATCACTCCTGTAATCAACACGGTGAGACACTGCATTTCCCCTGCTCCCATGTCTTTCAATCTTGGAAGTACTGTCATATAGAAGCCCGAACGGTAACCCTGAGGTACAGGGGGAGTGTATTGCGGAAGCGGCTCAGATGAGTCGGCTGGAGGATCATTCTGCCCGTCAGCCGGGTCCATCTGATTATTGATCCGCCCGCCATTTTTGAGGATAGCCTCTTTTATCGCAATCGCAATAAAGATGAAGATAACCGTTCCGCAGCACAACGCCCCGGCTTCACTGTCTCCGTTGCCTGCATATACAGCAGGCGAAACGACAAGCAGTAGAAACAGTGGGAAAATCCTATTCAAGAGAATACCCTTCAAGCTCTCTTGCTTTCTTTTCCACATCACTGCCGGACATTGAACCGGCCTGTGTATCTATGTCCAGAACCAGTTTTTTCCCTGTTCCTTCGTCTTCAAACACACAGTGCATTCTCTGATCGGCATCGTAACTGTAGGTGACTTTAACAGGCTGACCTGCCGGTCTTCCCGGAGGAAGCTGGAGGCTGCCGAAAGCAACAACATTAACAATGTCTGCATCGGTGCTTGCTGTGGAGTGCTGTGTTACCCGGGCATCCACAGAGGTCTGTCCCTGTGCTGCAGTGTAAAATGTTCTGGAAACTTTGCATGGGATAGGTGTATTCTTTTTAATAAGAACGTCGTTCACCAGTATGTCTCGCTCGGTCTTGTCATCTCTCGACATTGCAAGTGTTCCGTAACAATGGCTGCATACCTCCTGAAGACCGATATCTTTCAGTCCGGAGGCAACACCTGCATCAACTTTGGAAGGGCTCTCATCCATAAGGCGAAGACCTGCATGGATGGCTGCGCCCAGGGCAACACACTCGTCTACATTCACAGCACTGGCTGGCGGAGAGCCGAATATCTTCTCCAGCCGTTTCTGTACGATGGGCAGTCTGGTACTTCCTCCCACAAGCAGAACACTGGAAACTTCCTCCGGCTCTGTTTCTGCCTCATCGAGAACATCCTCAACGAGCATCCCTATTCTGGCCATAAGCGGAGATATGGATTCCTCAAATCTGTCTCTTGTTACCTTGAACTTGCACTGTCCGCTGTCTCCGTACAGAAGAGCTGAAGCCGATGGTCTTTTACTCAGCGTCTTTTTGATGGCTTCAGCTTCCACCATAAGCCTTGCCCGGCTCTCATCGTCTGTGACCAGGTTTCCGCCGGTCTCATCTTTGTAAACTTTTTCCATGGTTTTGAGAATTGCGCCATCAAAGTCTACTCCACCAAGCTGATGGTCTCCTCTGGAACACAAAATATCCACCTGCCGTCCGTTAACATCCATTAAAGTAACATCGAATGTTCCACCGCCAAGGTCGAAAACAAGTATTCTGCCGCCAACTGAATACTGGGTTGCATAGTAAAGTGCGGCAGCTGTAGGCTCGTTAATTATTCCAACGACATTCAGCCCGGCAAGTCTGCCGGCATCCATTGTCGCTTTTCTTCTAACCTCGTCAAAGTAAGCCGGAACTGTGATGACCACATCGGTGATCTCACCCACCTGGGCACTGCAATCCTCTTTGAGTTTTCGGAGTACGAAGGAAGAAAGCTCGGCAGGCGACCACTTTTTACCGTTTACCTCCTCCGGAAAACTGTCAAGACCCATAAATCGCTTGACCCATCTGGCTCCCTTTTCTGGTTCACTTGAAGCGGCATTAACAGCTTCTTCGCCAACAAGAACAACACCGTCTTCGGCAAAAAATACAGTAGAAGGAGTTATTCTTTCTCCGTCGGAGTTAGGAACAGTTTCCGGACGGCCCATCTCGTTTAGTACTGCAAGTGCGGAAAATGTTGTTCCAAGGTCTATTCCAGCGATTCTCCCCATTTCACCCTCCCACAGACAGAATTGTTTGTAAGTAACCGTTTTGCTTTTCTGAGTTATAAGTATATATCATAATTGGTAGTTCGGTAAATACAACGATACTGGCAGCCTCAAGTTCGGTACTGTACCGGTAACACAACAGAATTGGAGAAAAAATGAAGTATTTTATTGTTCTTTCTGCACTGGTTCTCTTTGCAGCGTGTTCCGACTCACCGGATGCCCCCGGTGGAACACTGCCTGTGGTACAGAACTGCAGAATCCTTGAGACTGAAAGCAGCGGTGACACCGTTGTAATCGCGTGGGATTCACTTACTGTGGAAGTAGATGGGTACAAAGTCTGGTTCTCAGACACCGATCCTGGTAACTGGAGCGTAATAGCACAGGTTGAGGGAACAACCGTTCAGGACATTGCAACAAGCACAGGGTACTACTGTGTTGATGCTATAAAGGGAATTGATGTGTCTGAAGAACAGTCAAACAAGGCCAACAACATCACTGTTGTATTTGAGCTTTCAGATACGCTTACAGTAGACGGAGTGAACGGAATCAGATTTGAAGAAGCTCAGACAACCACAGGCGACGCAACAAGCGCTGATTTTGCACAGGACCTCTACATAGCCAAGTCAGGAGACACTATTCTCATGTACCGCGGCAACACAGAACCGGGAACTTACCCCGGCGGTACTAATTCTCTGCTGGCAGATGCTTCCGGTCGCGTTGCTCCTGCTCCGGGAGATGCAGCCTGGAAGGGCTCGGCTGCGGTCAATGGAGGATCCGGCTACTTCGTGGAACTTGAGAGTGGTTATTTCTCTTACTTCCTAGTGGATACTGTTGCTACAGACTATGTTACGATAATCTATTCGCAATATCAACCCATCGAAAGCCTTCGGCTTTTCAATTGGCTAACTCTCTGATAGAACTTATTGCCCCCCTCCCAGGGGGGCATTTGCCCGGGAAATACAATGACTAGAGATTTCGAAGCCGAAAGAATCAACAAAGAGCACTGGGACGAAGTTGCCCCTGTTCATGGTAACTCCTACGGCAAAGAGGCACTTATCAATGGGAATCACCTTCTGGACGCAACTCAGGTAGCGGAGCTGGGGGATATTACTGGCAAAAAGATACTTCATCTGCAGTGCCATATCGGAACAGATACACTTTCTCTGGCAAGGCTGGGAGCAGAGGTAACCGGGGTAGACATCTCCGGTGAATCTCTGAAAGTAGCAAGAGATCTGGCAGTTAGAACGGGTCTTGATGCCAGATTTATAGAAACTCCTTTGTTTGACCTGCCAGGAGTGCTGGATGAAACCTTTGACATGGTGTACACATCAACAGGCGTTCTTTGCTGGATATCTGACCTTGATCAGTGGGCAGCTATTGTTAAGAAATTTCTTAAACCTGGTGGTACATTCTACCTGATGGATTCTCACCCGTTCATGCATGTATTCGATGATGAAGTTGACGGGCTTACCGTTCGATATCCCTACTTTTCAAAGGGAAAACCCATTGACTGGCCGGGAAACTGGCCCGACTACAGCGACGAGAACTACATTGTTGAAATCGCATAAGCCCCAAGCCAAACCGAACGGCAAATTCCACGACGCTTATCATCAGCAAAATCGCCGACTCCAAATTTTGATGATAATCTTCTACAAGGTTTAATCTCAGGAATAGCAGTATTCATATGCTTGCTGATTCAGAAAAAGGATCAGTATTTATCTCCGATATGCGTCTTTTCTAGCATCTATTGTGAGCATATAAATTATTTGCTCATCACTATCTACAACATAAAAAAGTCGATATGATCCAATTCGATATCGCCAGGTTTCAGGAGAGTAACCCTTCAACTTCTTTATGTTTTTCCCGTAGAACGGTTCTGAACGAATCTGAGGATAGGCATAAATATCAAGCTTTCTCCTGAGAAAACCAGATTCGTTCTTGGGTAACTTTTCTAATTTCTTCGTAAATTCGTCGGTTTCAAATATTCTAAACTCAGACAAATTTGCCTTGTCTCAATTTTGCATCCCTTAATCCGTTTGCTATGCTCAGATTCAGTTCCTTGTTCTCGCTGATTTCTGCCATTTCATACTCATCTACAAAACCATGCTCTTCTATATATCTCAAAGCAGCAGTCTCAATGAAGTTTGAGAGAGGACGATTATCTTCCTTAGCCAATTTACGGAATTGTGCGTAGTTATTATCATCTAATCTAAGTGTGACAGTTTTTGACATTGTATACCTCCAGAATCATCTTCACCTGTCTACTAATAGTATACAAAAGAACACATAAGAAGGCAATACCCTTCCCTGCTTTCCATAAGAACAAAGAACAACTGATCAACAAAATTGCCAAATTGAAGATACAAAGAGATCCTAACAAGGAAACAAAAATTGCTTTCTCTTGTGATTCATACTCAAATTGGATATCATCTGCCTGAGAAAATTGTAATTTATGGCAAATAAAGATTTCAACAATGGGCTGTAGCTGAATTTTGCCAGTGAGTGAGTAGTTTCTTTTACAATCAGCTAAGCCCAAGCGTTAAAAGCCCGACACGAGAGTACTCATGGGCTCTGGGAGAAATCTATAATTCCCTGGTGGATCAGGGGCTGAAGGTAGAATTTATACATGAGTTCGAATTTCTTCACTGGAAGGGGCTTGAAAGCATGGAGAAGTGCAGCGACGGTTTCTGGAGACTGCCTGAGCCCCTGAACAGGATTCCGCTTCTTTTCAGCATAAAGGCACTGAATGGTACTGCCTGACCGTATACTGGATTCAGTGATCAGAACCTCAGCAGCAGCCTTTGTAATGACTTCTGTAGTGGCAGGGCTTTTTGCAGGCATTGCTGATACCGTTCAGTACTTCAGGTACAGCAGAGGGTTCCCGGAAACAGACTTTACAATGAACCTTGTTGCCGGGATTACCGCTTTCCTGATGCTGGCTTTTTCCATCAGAACAGCAGTGGGACTGCACCGTCACAACACAAGAATCGTGCTGCACTCCATGACCGCTGCAACTGCTGCTGCTTTTCTTATAGCATTCCTGCCCAGACCACCTGTCGGGTCTGCTGTGCGACTGGATCTGTTTATCTACCTCGGCGGTCTTGGTGCTCTGGCAACCATCCTTATCAGCCTGTCAGCTCCTTCTCCAGACACCCCAGACAACACACCATGACACAAGTGGCAGCTCATCAGGTATGCTGTTCACATGCATCTCTATGAAAGTCCGGTCGGGCTTCTGCATTCCTGTTGTAACTTCACCGCCGGCCAGTTTTGTAAAACCTGCTTTTTTGAAGAAGTAATCAAGCCTGCTGCCGCTGGTTGTGTTAAGGCCTTCTCTCTTTAGCCCTTCTCTAACCATATCGGCCAGACCGATTTCGGGAGATTCCTGTATTCTGGTGTAGTCATACTCTGCAAAAACGGCGAACAGTCCTTTCGGGGAGAGTTTCTTTCTTACCTTCTTCAGCCATTTTACCGGGTTATTCACGCTTGAGAAAAAGAAAGAAGAGATGTAAAGGTCGGCGGGACAGGGATTTCCTACAGCATCGCCGTGAACAAAGTTTGTGTCGTTTGGAAGCAGTTCCCGATTGATGTCCATCCCGGTGTATACTGCATCCGTGAGGGTTTTCAGCTCCCGGCCCAGCAACCCTGTTCCACAGCCCGGTTCGAACACCGTACTGATCTGCCGCAGAGGAAGAACAGAATAGATATACCTCCGCAGCAGAGAAAGTTCTGTAAACTGTCTTTCGTAGATTTCCTTCAGCTGGTTGCTGCTACATGGAATCCCGGCAGACGACTGCGTTCTTTTTCTCAAGAGGGCATCCTCCTCCGCACATGCTGAAATCAACACATCCCCGGCAGACATCGTCTACCCAGTCTCTGTTGCGAGCTCCTTTGAACAGATCACTGTTCCAGATAGAATCCCAGGGCGCACTGAGGATGTTTCCAGCGGATTCGTACCAGCTCTGGCATGGAAGAACCTCTCCGTCTGGCTCTATGCACAGGTTGTATTCCCCGGCTGTGCACCTCTTCTCTCCCAGATCAAATTCCAGCGGGTTAAAGCTGCAGTACCTTGTGGGGGAGTACCATATAAATTTCATTCCAAGCTCTTCGACCTTGCTGTTCATTGCCAGAATGGTGCTTTCAAGCTGATCTGTACTTACGGCAAACTCGCCCTCAAGAGCCTTCCCGCTGTAGATAATGGCATTAGCCGCCACAGACGAAAGACCCAGTTCGTGTACAAATTGAACTGTATCGGCCATTCCTGTGTAATTCTCCAGAGTAATTGTGGTGTTTGTTATTGTGTGTATCCCGGCTTTTGCGCAGTTCCTTATACCCTGAACAGTACTGTCGAAACTGTCTGCTCTGGTCATCTTGTTGTGTATTTCTCTCTGTGCGGATTCAATTGTAATCTGGATATGGTCAAGCCCAGCATCTATCAGAGTCTGAAGATAGGCTTCATCTGCAAGCTTTACTCCGTTGGTTAAAAGACCTGTAACAAGACCCAGAGACTCGGCGTACTTTATAAGTTCTTCCAGATCATCACGAAGAGTACATTCCCCTCCGGTAAAAATCACATGAGGGATACCCAGATCCCAAATTTTCTTCATTACGGTTTTCCACTGATCTGTAGACAGCTCATCCTTCTGCCTTGTCTGGTTGTAACAGTGGGCACAGTTGATGTTGCACCTGTAGGTTAGTGCAAGATCCATTCTGTACGGAACCTCCACTTCAGTCTGAAACGGTTCCCTTACATCCATATTAACGAACGAAACAGGTTCGTAAGCACCTGTTTCCAGAATATGTTGCAAGGTTTCTCCATACTCCTTCAGATCCAGTGCCGCCTGTTTTTTCTTTACCGCGTACCTTGTTGTGAGAGACTTCACCATTTCGTTCTGTGTGTATTTTGACAGGAACATCCAGGTAATATCTGCGGCAACGGGGTTCATATGAATAACCCTTGATGCATCAACGGTGAGCAGACCCTTCCCGTCGCCATTGATTCTGAGGTGAAATCTATGATCTTCTCTGCGGAAGTGATACATTCCCGGCTCTGTAATTCTCTTCCCGGCATCTCTCAGTAATTTAAACATGATTACCTCCCCCCCCCTGCACAGGCGCACGCACACCCTGCGCATGCACACGCACACGAAGATCCACCGCCGGAGCTTCTGTATGTAGAAACCGGAACCGGGTTTGTCTTTGAAGTTACAGCAGAGGAGAGCCCGGTTAAACTGCTTACAGTATTCTGCGCCGTTCTTGTCAGCGCCCCGGCCACCTGAGAGCATGCCTGAGAAAGACTCATCCCGCCTGAACTGCCTCCTGATATTTTTCCAGCAGGAAACATGTTGTACATGTATGCGGGCATGATGATACTGTCGCCGGAGGGTATTTTTTGTAATCGCGAATCGAACTCCTCATCTGCAAGAAGCCAGTGGAACCAGCTCCCGAATACCTCTTCTGCTCTTTCCGATGACTTGTCATCTGCCACCAGCTTCCACGCACTCTCTATGACCCTGCGGTAGTATTCCTGAGATTCCTTAAGTGAAAAGCCATCCATCTTTTTCTCCAGAACCTCAATCATGTTCACGAAGATCTGTTTCAGCTTTTTACCTGGAACAGGTTTGCCTGCCGGATCATCGGGAAGAACAGCCAGCAGTTCTTCTTCATACGAACGAAGCCCTGCCTGCGTCCCCGTTTTTATCAATCTGCCTTCTTCATTCAGCTTCAGAATACCCTTTTTCAGCAGGCCGAAGATGATAAGAACAAAAACCCTGTCGAGTTTCTGTTCAAGCAGCAGGGCAGCAAGTGGAGCTGTAAGCCCCCGTTTTATTCCGCTTCCCTCAAGCCCCAGCTTCGGCGGGAGGTACTCGCTTCTTCTGCGCTTAGCCTTGATAACTGCCCTCGCAACGGCGAACACCAGGGAACCGACGAACAGGAAAAACAAACCGAAACCTGCCAGAACAAACAAGGTGTCCTCGGAGATCAGCGGTTCTTTCGGTCTTTCTGAAAGCGGCCCGTCTACAAGGTCATCTGGAAATGAGATGCCAACCATGTACGGCGAATCCACCCTTCTGGTCTCTTCCCAGATGTATGAAACCCGCCCGTCTTTCTCTACGCTGAAATCTGTGAAAGGTCTGTCATGATACCTTACATTATCAGTGGTTGATCCCTCTGGGAACACCATAACAAGAGTAAAATCACTGTATCCGCTCAGCAGGTCCGAGTCAAACCAGGTGGGTGTAAACTCAACAGAGGCGTAGTCATCATCTTCGGTGTCCAGAAACACCATGTTTTCGTTGGTACCTGTAAGCCAGAAGTGGCCCTGTTCTCCTGAATATATGGAGCTGCCGCCGAGGTGAACTTCCACCCCCTTGTCTATGTATGTTGAATACCGGATGTCTGTAGCAACTGCACCGTCTACTCCGGCCTCAATGGAGCTCAGTTGATAGTTATCCGATGGAAATCCGATATCGACAATATCAATACTGCTGTACCCGGGTGTACACTGAAAAAGTATTTCGTAGCTGATATCCAGGCTTCTGTCTGTGTTGACTTCAACAACACACCTGAACTCCGGAATTGAAAAGTTGTAGCTCTGTCCCAGAGCCACAGATACAAGAAGAACACCTGCAAAAAGAGCTTTCACCATTTTGGAGCCTCCTCAATCTGGTATTCACTGTGACAGAAAGGGCATGTAACAAATATTGTACCGGCTTTAAACGACAGGTTTTCTGATGAAAGCGTGCCTCCGCACTGAGTACACTTCATCCCTTCCAGTTTTACATCACCCGAAAGCTCAAGTTCACGCTTTATCACAACATCACGGGTCCTGGGGTTTTTCACTCCATACACAACGAGAAAAACACCCAGACCAATCATGACGCCACCTGGTAATGGACGACCGCCTACAAGGAACACAAGACCGAAAAACAGAACAACAACACCTACCAGGGCAAGAATTATCTTTACAGCTTTCATTTTTCCCCTTCCAAAACCCCAATAGTGTAAATAATACCTGCGCATCTGTATAGCAAGCTCATGGAATAGCAGTGCCATCAAATCCTAACAACAGATTCAGGTAGCCAAGCAGTTAAACAGTTATGATATATTTGTTGACTGTGTAAAATGGCTTGAATATTAACTGCAGCAAAGTTGTGTAATCGCGCATCTCACAGCAGTGTATCAGTTACACCCAGCTGCAGGCTACCGGGATTATGGGTAGTGTGGAGTTTTGTATGCCAAAAACTGAACCGTTTGAGAAACACAGCGAGGCGTATGACGAATGGTTTGATAAAAACCATCGC
>Ga0164318_10002715_pt1 | contig 16517 bp, 16 predicted proteins | sample GuaBasSedimGuay9_FD_113734 | JGI IMG/M metagenome (GOLD analysis project Ga0164318, IMG submission 113734) | Subseafloor sediment microbial communities from Guaymas Basin, Gulf of California, Mexico - Guay9, Core 4571-4, 0-3 cm | ecosystem: Environmental > Aquatic > Marine > Hydrothermal vents...
AACGAGTCTAATCTCCGCCTGCGCTAAAGCTTCGGCGGGTTAATTCAACTAAAGACTTTTGTGCGCTAACGCTTCAAAAGTCTAAGTTTCATTGAACAAACTGCGCTACTTCCCGATGAGAAAGCAATTATATGAAATTATTTCTTATTTTCCATCGGCATTGAAAAGATATATTTAAGACGCCTAAAGTGCTATTAATTTTAATTGCTTTTCAAATACTTGGCAAGATATTTCTTAAGTTTTCTAAATGCTCTGGCTCTGTGGCTTATTTCGTTCTTTTTCTTAAGAGATATTTGAGCCACAGTCTTTTTATGAAAAGGAAGATAAAAGACGGGGTCGTAGCCAAACCCTCTTTTCCCCAAAGATTTATCGTTTATATATCCTGAAACTTTACCCTCAAATTTTTTAATAATGGCCTTACCATAAGCCAAAGCTACTACACACCTGAATTTGGCTTTTCTCTCTTTCCAGGCTATTCCTTCAAGCTCTTTTAACAGTTTTAAATTATTTTTAATATCGGTTGAGCCTCTGCCTGAATATCTTTTGGAAAAAACACCCGGCCTGTTATCCAAATATTCAACTTCAAGCCCGGAATCATCTGCCGCTACCAAGTCAAACGGATACCTCCGGGATACAGCAGCAGCTTTCTTTACAGCATTCTCGAGAAAACTTTTTCCGTCTTCTCTTGTTTTTATATTCTCTCCCAAATCATCCAGAGAAACTACTTTAATCTTAATGCCTTTGAGTATTTCTTTAATCTCTCTAAATTTGCCTTTATTTCTAGTCGCTATTATCAGTCTCATTGTCCCGCAAATGACCGCGGATTATTAACAGATGACCGCAGATTAACTTTCGCGTATATTCGCGTTTTAATCCCTGCCTGCGCCGAGACTTCGGCAGGCCAGGCGCGCTTATCCTATTCTATCCGCCAAAACATCTTTGAGTATATTTCTTTCTGAATCTATAATATCTTCTATACCTTCTTTTGCCAAAGCAAGCAATTTGTCAAGGTCATTCTTTGAAAATGCTCCTTTCTCGGCAGTGCCCTGGATTTCAACAAATTCTCCATCTGCTTTCATTACAACATTCATATCCACCGAAGCGTCGGAATCCTCATAGTAAGTTAAATCCAAAAGATAATTGCCCCGCACTATCCCAACGCTTATCGCTCCTAAAATATCCTTGACAGGAAACGATGTAATCTTCGCCTGCTTATAGAGCTTGTCCAAGCAATCAACCAAAGAAATAAATCCCCCTATAACTGATGCCGTACGCGTTCCACCGTCTGCCTGAATTACATCACAATCAACCCATATTGTTCTTTCACCAAGTTTTTTCAGGTCGACAACGCTTCTAAGAGACCTCCCTATTAAGCGCTGTATCTCCATGTTCCTCCCTGATACCCTATCTCTTATAATACGCGACTGTGTCGCTCGGGGGAGCATACCATACTCGGAAGTAATCCATCCTTCCTGCTTCCCCCTAAGAAACATTGGCACCTTCTCTTCAACTGTCGCGGTAGTAATTACACGGGTATTGCCCATCTCTATAAGACAGGAACCCTCGGCATATTTAATAAAACCTCGGTCAATCTTAATCCTGCGCAATTGGTCAAACTTTCTTGAATCAGCTCTTGTCATTTTAGCTCCTTTCTGTAAAAATAATAAACCTTTCTAAGCTGCCTCACAAAAGGGCTATTTTCGCCATTACCCTGCGAAGCAATTCCTAACCACTCATCGTTAAACCACGAATCTTTTGTAGGCCCTTGCCACGCTCCTTTTTCTATATCATGCTCATCGGGTTTTCCGCAATACCACCAGGCATCAAGCCAGGTATGGATGATACCGCCTATAGAGTTTTTAGGTTCCTTTTTAGAATTAGCTACGATGTCACGCCAGGCATTACGGTGATAAAATACCTGGTAATCTTCGTCTTCTTTGCCTTTATTCTGGTCAAAGCTATCTACGCCGTATTCTGTTATTAAAACCGGTTTATCAATATAGAACTTAACTGTTCTGAATAAAGAACCAAATCCAAAAGGGCCTTTGTAACTATTAAACCCTACAAAATCTAATTCGGGAGCGTATTTCTTATAATAAGGAAGGAGCAGATAAGAACCATTGCAAACGCCTACAGGATGATTGGGGTCAAGTTTATGAATAACACCGGCGATTTTATTGACAAATTTGGCAAACTCTTCGGGGAAATCGCGGGCATTGGTATTGTTAAAAGTTGAATTACCATAACTGCCTTTCATATCATTCTCGTTGCCTAACATCCATGCCAAAATATAAGGTTCATCCTTATATTCTAAAACCATTTTCCTAACATCAGCCAGCATATTATCTTTCTCTTGTTCATTGGTGTAATCTGTGCCATTCTTCCATAAAGCGCCTGAACCCCAACAGTAAGCCCCCATAAAATTGCCCATAATTACTCTTATGCCAAAACGTTTATACAGGTCTCTTAAGAGCTTTTTTCTAACGTTTGCATAGTGATAAATCCGTATGGTATTTATCCCCATCTCTTTTAAGAGATAAAAATCGCCTACCGTCTTCTCGTCTTTATCCTGTATGCCATTTCTGTTTTTATCCACCCAGCTCTCATAAGCACAGTCATTGATGCCATTGTGGTTAAAATCATAATTCATCCACGTATTAGAAGAGGTTAACTTTTCTCCAATCTTTACGGGATCGTAAGTTATCCCTTTAATAAAATAAGGCTTGCCGTCAACATAAAGCCGCCATGACCCTCTTTCGTCCTTTCTTAAAACGACATTCGACGGGAATGCCTGATGGCACATTAAAATAAAGCTAAATATCAGAATAAATATCCTCACCATACGCATCAATACCAACAATTAAAGGAAAATCAACTACGTTAAATTCATAGATTGCCTCCGGCCCCAGCTCAGGAAACGCTGCTGCTTTATAGCTTTTTATGAAATTAGAAAGGTAAGCGGCACAACCGGCATATGTAACAAAATAAACACCTCTGTGTTTCTTTATAATTTCTCTAACGGCATATGAACGTTTACCCTTTCCTATAGTCGCTCTTAAACCTGCTTTCGCAAGGGGCTTTAAGAAATTATCCATCCGAGAAGCCGTAGTCGGGCCGCACGAACCAAGTTTGCCTTTACAGAATGTCGGTCCGCAATAATAAATAACTGCATTCTTTATATCCAGGGGTAAAGTTTTATTTGCCGTTAACAGCCCGGCTAATTTCTTATGTGCTCTGTCGCGTGCTGTATATATAACTCCGCTAAGTTTTACCTCATCACCAGCGCGCAGGGACTTAATAATTCTGTTCACAAGAGGAGTTTTTAATTTCACTGTTTTTTTCATATAACCTTTACATTATCCGCTTTTACCTTAAAAGAAGCGCTCCTTAAAGCATGACAGCTTATATTTACGCCTACAGGCAGACCAGCAATATGCGTGGGATGCATTCTTATCTTTACGCTCAAAGCAGTGTAACTTCCTCCGAAGCCCATAGGGCCGATACCAGTTGAATTAATCCGTTTCAAGAGATTCCTCTCCCACAAACGCAGCGGCTTATCGGAATTTGGTTTGTCTACTCTTTCCAACAACGCTTTTTTTGCCAGAAGAAGAGCATAATCTGACGTCCCTCCTATACCGATGCCCACAAAAAAAGGAGGACAAGCAGAAGGACCGGCATCTCTGACAGAAGTTACTATAAAATCTGATATCTCATCTTTAGATACAGTTGGATTAAACATTTTTAATCTTGACTTATTCTCGGAGCCAAAACCTTTAGGAAAAACAGTAATAGACAATGTTTTTCTGCGGCTAAACTCGAGATGAATAATATCGGGGTTAAAACTTGTTTTGCCGCCAAAAGGATGAACTGTTGAGGCGCGCAGCCCTGCCTCTTTATACGCCTTTGATATGCCGCGGTTAATCTTATCTATATATTTCCTCTCCCATTTCACACCTTCGGGTATCTCAATAAAGACCAAAGGCAGCCCCGTATCCTGACAAATGGGAATTTTTTTCTCTATGGCGATAACTGAATTTTCAAGGATAATTCTTAACGCCTGTTTGGGGAGCGTGCTCTTTTCGCTCTTATACGCTTTATCTATCAAACGCACGCAGTCTCCTCTTAAATTAATGTTCGCGCGAAGAGCAAGTTCATAAGATATTTTCTCAAGATTAATTTCTCTCATTATCAGCGCACCCCGATTATTTTATGAAGCTGGGGTATAATTCGGACATCATAAAGATAATCTTTAGCCTTAACTGACAACTTTGCTAACTTGTCTGTAAGTTCTTTCTCCCTGGGATGAACAGGCTGTAAAACAAAGGGTATATATGCAGAAACACCCTTTATTATGCGTACAGCATTCATAACATCACCTGTATTCGTAGAAGGGGTAATTACTGCTTTTACAAATACATCTTTATCTGACGCTATTTGAAGAAAAAGTTTATGCGATTCTGAGCAATCTTTGTCTTGAGTCGACGAAGGAAGTTTAAAATCCATAGCAATAATATCTATATATTGAATAACTTCGCCAAGTGCCTCATACAGCACTCCGTTTGTCTCAAGATAAATAGTCTTACCTTCCTTCTTAAGTTTAAGGAGCAATTCTTTTAAAGCGCCCTTCTGAAGCAAAGGCTCTCCACCGGTTATAGAGATAAAACGGCAGTCACGATAAATGCCTATTTCACTAATTACACTATCAATGTCCATTTCTTTGAAGCTGTCTGGTTTTGTGTCGCAAAATACACAGTTAAGGTTACATCCGAAAAAACGCACAAATACCTGTTCGGAACCCGCATAAATTCCCTCCCCCTGGATACTTTTAAACACCTCTGATACTTTAACTTTAACACTCATATATTTTATTTGTTCTTACTGCCTGGCTTTTTTAGTAAAGGGTCTGCCATTCCCAGGCTATTAAAAGCCCGTATTCTAAATCGGCAGCTATCGCACTTGCCGCAAGGATGCTTTCCTCCTGCATAACAAGACCATGTATATTCAAAAGGAACACTAAGCTCAACGCCTAATTTGATGATATCTCTTTTTGACTTATCAATTAAAGGAGCGGCTATTTCAATACCCCTGCATGCGGTCCCTTTATTGACAGCCTCCTCCATCGCGCTCAAAAACTGAGGGCGGCAGTCAGGATAGCCGGAGTAATCTTCGATGTGAGCCCCGATAAATATTTTCTTTGCGCCTATACTCTCGGCAAAAGACGCCGCATAGCTTAAGAATATTATATTACGCCCCGCTACATATGTAACCGGTATGCCTCCGCGTGAAAGATTTCTGTTAAAAGGCACCTTTATGCTATCTTTCGTAAGCGCAGATTGCGTCCATGGCAACGCTGCGTTCAATACATAATAAGGAATTCTGTTAATTCCGGCTATCTTTACGGCGAAACGTATTTCTTTGCTGTGCCGCTGCTTATAATTAAAAATGAGAGCGTAAAGATTATAACCGTATTTTTTAGCCAAATACAAAGTAACAGCAGAGTCTAACCCTCCCGATAATAAGATGACGGCCTTTTTTGCAGACTTAGACCTGCTTCGCATCTTAAAAACCTCACATTTCTTGTTCATATACATCTAAAATATATTTATCCGTAATTATCTGCGTAATCTGTGTTTATCTATTTGCGGTCATCTGTATTGGCACGAAGCGCTTATCTGCAATCATCTGTGTCTCTGTATACAGCGCATGAATTGTCCTGTTCCCATACCGCTATTTCCTCCAACCTTACTGTTTTTGATTTCTTCGCTCCCAGAAATTTACGCAGTTTCGCGGAAAGTTCTCTGAATATATACCGGGCTATCAATTCAGAAGTAGTGTTTTGCTTTGAGAAATATGGTATATCATTCAGAAGCTTATGGTCTAACTCTGACGTTATTTCTCTAAGAAGACTCTTTAAATCCTTAAAGTCAATTACCATACCGCGATAATCAAGTTTCTTAGAAGAAACTTTTGCCTCGACGCGCCAGTTATGGCCATGCAGAGATTCACATTTTCCCTTATACTTTTTAAGATAGTGTGCAGCCGAGAATGTAACTATTGCTTTTACTTCAAACATTTACAACCCTGGGTTTATTTACTTGACGCTTTAAGAATATCCGTGCCATCTTCATAAACTCTTTAGGTTCATCTGTAACATAAAATTCTTTTCTGGGCACAGCATAAGTTTTATTGATTAAACTATTCTCTTCTAATATCACCTTTGTTTTCAATGCCACTTCTTTTGCTGAATCAACCATATACACTCCCTTTAAATAAGCCGCTATTGCATTCTTAAGAATAGGGTAATGAGTACAGCCCAATATCAAAGTATCAACTTTCCCCCTTATGCTCTTAAGATACATCCTGACTGTATTACTAACAATCTCCCCCTTAGTTAATCCTTCTTCTGCCAGTGGCACAAAAAGCGGGCATGCCTTGGCATAAACCTTAATATCTCTATCCAAAGCGTTAATTCTCCTCTGATAGCTCCCGCTTCCTATGGTGGACTTTGTTCCTATAACTGCTATCTTCTTGCTCCCAGAAACCATAACCGCTTTCTGTACTCCTGCGTCTATTACGCCGAGCACAGGAACCCTAAAAACACTCTTAAGATAATCCAGAGCAAGGCTTGATGATGTGTTGCACGCAATCACCACCATTTTAACTTTCTTCTTTAGAAGAAACAAAACATTCTGAGTACTAAATTTTATAATCGCGTTCTTTGATTTACTGCCGTAAGGAAGACGGGCAGTATCTCCAAAGTAAACTATGTTTTCCTGCGGCAGAATCTTCTCTATCTCTCTTAATACAGTAAGCCCTCCAAGCCCCGAATCAAATATCCCGATTGGATTACTGCCGTTTCTCATTGTCTTCCTTTGTAAGCCATATTAACAAGTTTGGCATAATGCCTGTTCAAAATTTTGACACTAAGCGCGACACCATGAGCAATCTGCTTTTGATAATACGATTTTCTTAACAGCTTCTCTTCATGTAAATTACTCAAATACCCTGTTTCTACAAGAATACTGGGAACATAAGCATATTTCAATACATAAAAAGGAGCTCCCTTTGGAGACCTCACTTTAAAACCCATACTTCTTAAGGTAGAAACTACTGTATTCGCGAAATCCAGAGAGATAGTATTATTTTCAACACACATAAGGTCCCATATAATTCTCTGAGTGTTCTTTGGAAAGAGGCCGCTACTGGAACGGAAAGGAGCATTTTCTGCCATAACAACAGCTTTTGACTCGCTGTCAAAATATTTCTCGGAAAGATAATATACTTCCACCCCCCTTATCTTCCTCGAACGGTTTGAATTGGCATGAACGCTTATAAACAAATCTGCTTTATGGCGCCTTGCGTATTGCACTCTCCCTTTTAATGTGAGATAAACATCGCTGTTTCTTGTAATATAAACCCTGAATCCCATCTTTTCCAAATCTCGTTTAAGATAACGCGCTATCTTAATTACTACATATTTCTCTTTTAAACCTCTCCTTGATATGGCTCCGGGGTCTTTTCCGCCATGGCCGGGGTCAATAACAATTGTGCGGATAGATATGGGCTTAAACCTATATCCTCCGGGAGGCAAACTTTGTGAAGATACCGAAGCGGCAGGATTAGATGCAGAAACAACTCCTGCAAGCTCCGCGGGAATAAATATCTTTCCTTTAGAATAATAAGGAACTTTCTTTAAGGGAATAATCCGGCCATTGTATAAAATATAACGAGAATCTATAAGCATTTTCACGTCAGTATCTTGAGATATTAAGTGCACAATATCGTCTAACGTATTGAAATCATAACGAAGACGGTACTTTTTACAAAAATCATTAAGCTCAAAATATCCGGTGTTTTTTGTTCCATAAGCAGGATGATAACTGCGCGTGGGAACACTAACACACCCGGTTAATAATATAATTCCAAAATATATAGAAATCTTTTTCATATGCCAAGAATCATACTTGCCACTTCAAAATAAATGAATATACCGCCTACATCAACAATAGTAGTGATTAAAGGTCCGCTCATTAAAGCCGGGTCTAATTTGATCTTCCTAAAAATCAACGGCAAGACCGCCCCCGTAACCGCCGCCAGGATAATCGTTACACCTATAGATATCCCTACAGAAATACTTAAAAGCCAATTGCTCTGCTGAAAAAACACTCTAATTATCCCTATTACCGCCATAATGCCTCCGATAAAAACACCAATCAACGACTCGCGAAATACAATCCTGAAGAAATCCTTCATCTGTATTTCTCCGGTGGCTAAACCTCGAATAATCATCGTTGCTGACTGCGTCCCTGCGTTACCGCCTGTATCGATAAGAATTGGTATAAAGAAACTCAAAGCTATCCACTTTTGAATTGCCCCGCTGTATTTTTGAAGAACAATACTTGACAAAGATTCCAAAAGTACAAGTATTATAAGCCAGAAACTTCTCTTCCATACAACGTTAAAAAACCCTGCTTCCATATATGGTTTCTCAACTGGAAGGACAGCGGCAATTCTTTCAAAATCCTCAGTTGCTTCGTCTTCTAATACGTCAACGAAATCATCAAACGTAACTATACCCAATAATTTCCCATTGTTATCAGCCACAGGAAGAGCAATCAAATCGTATTTCTTGAATATGCGGGCGGCTTCTTCTCTATCAGTATAAGCGTTGACTTTTATTACATCCTTGAACATAACATCCTTTATTTTGGCTTCAGGCGGTGAGAGCACAATCTTCTTCAAAGATACTACGCCGTTTAGCTTCTTATCCCGGCCAATGACATAACAGTGATACACAGTCTCACGAAGAAGGCCTACCTTGCGTATATGCTCAAGCGCTTCCTGAACACTCATATCTTCGTACAATTGGACAAAATCAGGCGTTATAAGCCTTCCCACAGAATCATCAGGATAATTAAGTATCTGAAGGGCAATCTTACGTTCCCCGGGCGATAAAAGGTTAATACACCTTTTAACCAACTCGGCAGGCATATCCTCAAAAAGCTCGGTTCTGTCATCGGGAGACATCTCATTTAATATATTCTGTATCTCCTTGCTGGTTAATGACTTAATCATATCTTCCTGTTCTTCTAAAGGAAGGTACTCAAACACTTCTATAGCTTTGTCTGTAGATATCATACGGAACACAAATGTTCTCCAGTAAGGTTCTGATATATTAGAAATTAAGTAGGCGATATCTTCGGGATGTTTAGGCAAAATACTTTTGAGTTCGGAGAATTTCTTATCCTTAATAAGCTCTTCAACTTGTGAAATTGTATTATTTTCAAGCATACTAATTAGTTTATGAAAATAAGCAAGGTATGTCAATTGATTTATTCAGTGGATGTAATATAAAAACATATAGTTTAGGGTATAATAGATAGCTCATAGTAATTTAGGATGGAGGTGCGGGGCAGAGAAATAGCTATTGGTTCATAGCTCATAGCTGTTAGTTAATAGCGGTTAGCGGTTAACTCAGGGTTCAGGGTGCAGGGTATAGGGTATAGTAAATAGCAGATAGCGAATAGCCTAAAGTCACCATATCATATCCTTACGGGCACAGGCAATGTTACCACGTTACACGTATGACTTTGTGACCCTTGTGACTTGGTGACCTGGTGTCTTTGTGACCCGGAAGCTGTAAGTTTACAGCTTAAATTTATGTGTTTCTAACCTCAATCTTGCGGCCGCAGCGGGGACAAACAGCGTATTTGCCGGCGAACGCCGGAGATATCTGAATGAGGTTGCCGCAAGGACAGGAAAGAGTTTCCCAGCCGTTTGTTTTACGTACATAAAAAGGCTTCTCTATATGTTCCCGCACCTGCGTATCGTCATTTTTCTGCTGTACTTTCTGCGCGGCTGTTCCCGCACCTATAACAGCTGCTGAACTCTTAAGGTCTCTCAGCGGAACATCCAGCTGGCGGCCGCAGCGCGGGCATGTAATCTTATTCTGTTTAAAATCGGGAGGTATCTTAATCTTAAGGCCGCAGGCGCAGGCTAAAAAAGCATAATTGTTAACCGCCCTCATCAAATCACCTAACTGGCGCGCCTGGTCTTTGGGGGAACCTACATCTTCTTTCTCAACCGAAGAAGGCTTACGAAAAGAGGTGTCAGCAATATCGTGAAGTGCCGAAGGAGGCATAATCGCTTCTTTATCCCCTGTTACATTATGAAACGCCTCTAAATAATTTATGTAGCCGGCACCCCCCATCATATTCCTTAATATTTTAATCCTTCTTTCTATAGGCGGATGAGTATCAAAAAGGTGCGTTTTACCTATTTTGTCTTGTTTCGTCTTTTTTAGCGGGCTTGCAATATACATCGGGGCAGTTATTTTATTCGCGCAAGGAAGAGGTATTTTTACATTAGAAATCTTCTCAAGAGCACTTGCCAATCCTTCAGGATATCTGGTTAACCGGACTCCGGATGCATCGGCTAAATATTCCCGCTTGCGGGAAATAGAAAAATAAAAGATATAAGCTAAAAGCGGCGCTAATATAGCAAAGGCAATAGCAACCAACATAATAATAGCCTGAGCCTGCCCTCCCCCGGAGGAAGAACGGTATCTGCGTGTAGAACCGGAATACCACAAGCTTCTTAAGAATACTTCTGATATCATTACAATACTTCCCAGCATCACCCCGCAAAAAGTCATATATAAAACATCTCTGTTAATAATATGGGACATCTCATGAGAAATAACCCCCTGAAGCTCATCACGGTTTAACCGGCTAAGCAGGCCGGCTGTCACAACAATAGCACTATGCGAGGGGTCTCTTCCCGTGGCAAAAGCATTGGGTGAAGGTTCATCAATAATATATACTTTAGGCATCACCGGAATATTCGCGGCGATTTTCATCTCCTCAACAACATTAAACAACTGGGGATGAATTTGAGGTGTTACTTCTTTGGCGTGGCTGCTTAAAAGGACAATGGAATCTCCGGAAAAGTAACTCACCAGCGACCAGATAATCCACAGGAATACTGCGATAATAATGCCTAATGTGCCTCCGTCCGGAGGAAACCACACAGTGCCGACGAAATAACTCAAAGCTATCAGCACAAGGCCCATTGCCGCAAATACAATAATTGACTTTCTCTTATTCGCCTGAATTAATTCCCACATGTTTTACTCCAAGATACAAAATTGCGTATCTCGTATCTCGTATTGCGTAACGCGTATTACGTATTACATCACGCGTTCTATTTCGCGATACGCGGTACGCGATACGCAATACGATTATTATTTACTACTAAAATTTTACTTTCGGCGCTTCGCGTTCCGCCTTGTCTTCTATCTGAAAGAACTCGCCGGCCTTAAAGTTGAACATCTGAGCTATAATATTAGAGGGAAACATCTGTATCTTATTATTAAAGAAAAGCACCTGGTCATTATAGGCCTGCCGCGAGAAAGCAATTTTATTCTCTGTAGAAGTAAGCTCTTCCTGCAACGCCAAAAAGTTCTGATTAGCTTTAAGATTAGGATAATTCTCAACCACCAGTAAGAATTTACTTAAAGCCCCGCTTAAATCTCCTTCAGCCTTTGCTCTATCAGGTATGTTTTTAGCGTTCATTGCCTGACTGCGGGCTTTTGTGATATTTTCAAGAGTATCTCTTTCATGCTGCATATACCCTTTTGCTGTCTCGACCAGATTAGGAATGAGGTCGTGTCTGCGTTTAAGTTGAACGTCAATCTGTGACCAGGCATTTTTTACCTGGTTCTTAAGCTGAATAAGCGAATTATAAATTCCTACAACAGAAACTACCGCAAAGACGATAAGAACCAATATAACTACTAATATTCCCATCACTCCACCTCCTCATTGAGACTTATCCCGACGCCACGTCGGGATATAGTCGAATTGATGTCCGAGCTGCTCCGGGAAAATGTCGCAGAGATTTTCCCGGTATACAGGCAGCCGGACTATTATTCAGGTTATCCATCTTCTTTCAACGAGACTTATCCCGACGCCACGCCGGGATGCAGTCGAATTGATCCCGCCGAAGGCTGTAGAATTATCGCAGAGAATTCTACAATATATCCCCCTGAGGCGGGATACATACAAGTTATTATTTCAATGAGCACAGATCAGCTCAGATAAACGCTTTGCGCTACAGATAACCGCATATAATACAATGCAAAATGAAACTTGCCTGCCGAAACCCCGGCGCAGGCAGGAATCAGCAATTAGCATTTTACATGCCATAAGCAGACCCCCCTCTGGCGGAAAATGCTAACTTTAAATTGATAATTTTAAATTGACAAGGTATCTGCGATCATCTATGTGCCCTTCTGTGCTCATCTGTGAACAAGTGCGCTCCAAGCATATCCTTAAGCATTTCTGTAACTTTATCATTTTCTCCTAAACCGCCCATTTTAACAATCTGGTAAAGCTCTCCCTCATCAAACCATAATCCGTCATTATTCGGGCACCTGTCAATAAGAACTTTATTTTCTTTACCGCAGATAACCTTAATCATTTTCTTTGAACATATAGGGCATCTTATCTTTCTTTCTTTTGTCCCGGTATCAGGAGTAAAGGACTTCAAAACATCATCTTTAGCGCCGGAATTCCCCAATAGCAATTCCAACTCTCCTGCATCCAGCCATATACCGCCACAGGCAACACAATAATCTATCTCCACCTGATTAAGTTCCAAAACTACCATCGCTTTCCTGCATACCGGACAGTTCATAGTTCTCCTTTAGAGTTTGTTTTTATTGCGGCAAGGAAAGACTTCTTTTTAATTGTCAGATAAGTAGCGTAACTTATAAGTTTAAGCGTATTAATGTTGTTGGAAATACCTTCATAATTGGCATAGAAATGCGCTCCTGCATATTTGTCTCTGGTAAGAAGAATGAAAAAAGTATCTTTGGAACCGTAAGCTGCCTGATAAGAATGGTGGTTCCAATCACTTCCGACAAAAACAAATATATGCCGGCCCCTGAAATGCTTTTTGAATACAGATTCAACCTTTGAAATCATGCTCTTAGCAGGATAAAGATAAAGTATAATTTCTATAAACTTATGGTTTGGTTTTATCCTTTTTCTTGCCTCATCTACAACTTCTGTTAAATCAAGAACCTCCATTTTCTTCAAATCCTTAAAAGTAATACTGCGCATTGTTGCCTTATATTCCTCTACACAAGGCTGGTTTACAAAGTTAATTTTTTTATGATATGCATATAAGGCTACGAAATTCTGCAAATAATACATCTCACTCATTATTCTCACAAAAGGATCCTCTATTTTCAACCCTAAAGATACCGGCCTAAAAATATTATGTTTATTATGCTTTGCTGCTACCAACGTTTTAACCGCTAACCCTTTCTTTTTCGAGCCTAAACTCTCCTGAAACAGCTGGGTAATCCAGGTCCGAAAGCCCTCACTTAATAATCCTTTCAAAATGATAGAAAAATAAGCCTTATTAACCCTTTCGTATTTTCTTGCTGTAAGCAAAGCGGACTCTGCTATTTTCTCTCTTAACCCGCAATACTCATCATAAACGGCCTTTAAGCGGCCAAAGCGCCTCCTCAAAGCAATAAAAAGAGGAAGAAGAAAAATAAGAGTATGGGGCGAAGAAAATCTTCCCCCAATATCGGACTTCTTGTCTACCTGTATATAAAGACGGTGAAACCTGCTCCAGCCTTCTCTATCCAATTTGGCGGAAGAAGAAGGGTCTGTGAGCCACAGAAAGTTATCAACAGACTTTTTCCCCCATAAACCCTTAAACACACCCGCCAGAAGCTGTGTTTCTTTAGTCGTGCCGGACTTGGATATAGGTATAACCATTACTTTTTTTTGTTCCTTTATATGATAACGCAAATTTCTAAGTGCACGGGGATCAAGGCTGTCCAGACAATAAATGCCGGATTTAGGATTAAACTCAGCAATTGTCTTTATGCCGTTAATAGAACCGCCCATACCTATAAAAACGAATCTGTCCCTATCGCCGATTATATCGAGACAACCGGTTAATGCCTTTTTTATTGCTTCCCACGACGGAATGTTCACCCATCCCAGCCGCGGACTATCTCCGTCAAATCCTATATTTCTGAAAATATTTTTTGTGTTTATTTGCTTCCTTCCCTTTGTGGCAGCTTCCAATAAGCAACTTATTTCTTTTTTCATTCTTAACCCCTTTCTTGAAATTCAGTAAATGTTTGCTTCAATATCATCCAAACGGCGCCATAAATATTATGGAACACCCCGCAGGGTTTGCCTGCATCCTGCGAAGGCGGATAAATTCAAAACCAGTTTACGCTGTTTCTGCCGGATTTCTTAGATTTGTACAATGCTTTATCGGCGATTTCTATAAGCATATCTAAATGAGCGGCGTTCTCAGGATAAGAAGATACTCCAACGCTTACCGTTGTTTTTATATTCTCATCAAAAGCCCTTATTTTTGTAGAAGCCACTCTTTTAACGATTCTTTTTGCAACAATAATAGCATCTTTCTTGGACGCTTCCGGCAAAACTACAGAAAATTCTTCCCCCCCATAACGGCCTACTGTATCAATCTCGCGGAGCGTATCCTTAATAATAAAAGCGACATTGCGCAGCACTACATCACCGACAATATGGCCGTATGTATCATTTATCTTCTTAAAAAAATCTATATCTATCATTAAAAAAGAAAGATTAAACGCGAATTTCTTTGCCCGCTCAAACTCCTCATTGACTCTTTCTGTAAGATAACGCCTGTTATAAACCTGCGTAAGAGAATCATGTATTGATAACTGCTGTAATCTATCATACAAAGATATTCTCTCAAGGCATAAATTAAGCTGATACAAGAATAACGGAATATATTCTTTAATCTTATCTGATGCTGATGAAACAGCCAGATACCGCGGAGAATCGCTCTTTAGGGAATAATTGTCGTAACCATTCCTGGGGCGCGAAAAGAAACCTATGTCCTTTATGTCTCCGAATTCCTTCAGTTTATCGGCAAAAAGATTAAGCAGCTTCTCCCTATTTACTATAGGCGAGATATCTCTAGCCAATTCATAAGCCACAAACGCCTCAGACATCCTGTCTTCTAACTCTTTGAATCTTTCAGAAACCGCGTTGTTTATCGATAAGAGATTGTTTTTTTGTTCAATCAAACTCGTATACTCATAAGATAACCTGTCTTTTGTTAATTTAACAAACAAATGGTTTATGCTCAAGAATAGAATTACAAATGCTAAAGCTATTATGAAAAACATAACTTGTTCTTACCTTCTCTTTTTGCCTGATAAAGAAGTTTATCCGCCGTATTAAGCAAAGGCTGTATATCTATGCCATCCTCGGGATACATCGCCAACCCCAAAGAAACAGTAACGTTTATATGCTTTCTGCGGAAATTAACCGTAGAACGTGCGATCTTCTTCCTTATATCTTCTGCAATATTCTTAACTCTGTCTTTGCCTGATTCTACGACAAGAAAAACAAATTCTTCCCCTCCCAGGCGTGCCACAACGCTCCCTGAGTCTTTCACGTTCTTCTGGAGTATGGATGCGACTTTCTTTAAAACCAAATCTCCTACAGTATGGCCGTATGTGTCGTTTACTCTTTTGAAATCATCTATATCCAATATTACCAGACCAAAACGGCTGTTTTTCAAAGAAGCCCTCTCTAATTCCTCCTTAAATCTTTCAAGAAAATAATTACGCAAGAATATGTTCGTAAGAGAATCTCTTATCCCGAGTTCTTTTATCTTATTGAAAAGATACGCCTTCTCCAGGACAACCGCCGCTAAATCGCATACAATATTCAGGACTCTTGAATCCTCCAGGGAAAAGGCCCCTGGTTCCCTGCTCTCAAGCCGCATAATGCCGTATAATTTTGGGCCTATTGATATAGGGCTGCTTATAATAGAATGAATGTTCCTTTCTCTGCAGGCTGATAATGACTGGAAATCAAACCTGTAATCGCCTGCTGAGTCCTCTATAAAGATAACCTTGTTATTTTTTAAAACCCACCGGTCAACGGCATCGCCGTTTTTCTCTTTTATAACCTGCGCGCTTCTTTTAAAGGAATACTCCAGGGATAATGCGTTTTTCCTCATACGAAACAGAAAAAGCAAAACGTTATCGGCGCGGGGAAAGAGATTACCGGCATCATTCACAATATTATCGCACAACTCATCAGGCTCAATAAAGCGCACCATCCTCTCGGCTATATGCCTTATCGAGAATATTTTCTTTGCCTTAGAGGGAAGGTCTCTTAGGATAAGGTTTTTCTTCTTTAAATCTTCTTCTATGAGATTTATTTCCTCGCGCACGTCTTCTATCTTGACTTTATAACTTTGGATTAAACGAGAGCGTTTTCTGCCAAAATATAAAAAGATTACCACAGAAACAATAATAAAGAATAGAGAATAGATAAGCGCCAGCTTACTGTGAATAGAGAGAGAAATAAGCAGGATAGAAAGGATAATCAGAAAAACTATGGGAAAATAGTTTTTATACAACGGTTTCTTCTGTAGATGGGTCAAAGAAATGAACTCTTTCCATATCAAAAACCACTTCT
>Ga0164318_10002716_pt1 | contig 16516 bp, 17 predicted proteins | sample GuaBasSedimGuay9_FD_113734 | JGI IMG/M metagenome (GOLD analysis project Ga0164318, IMG submission 113734) | Subseafloor sediment microbial communities from Guaymas Basin, Gulf of California, Mexico - Guay9, Core 4571-4, 0-3 cm | ecosystem: Environmental > Aquatic > Marine > Hydrothermal vents...
AATCCTTCCACTAATGGCAGTTATAAAGATCAGACCGGGATCCATTTGAAGAAAGAGATCCAGTGAAGACATTGAAATCCCTGAAACAGAAGCGATTGTTAACAGGGCCAGGAACAGGAAAAGACAAAAGATTTGAACGAATCGTTGGAACCGAATCATATGGATATGGTTTTGACTATTAAATTTTCTATGTCTGCGCGACCCAGACCCCGTTCATGGGCCAGCCTTATATGTCCTACCTGGGTGGGTTTAAATTTTTTCCCATACCATCCAAAGGCTGCAACTGCATAGGCATCAGCCGCCACCATGTCTTTGGATGCAATGATGGTATCTTTTCTTATGAACTTTCCCGGGCCTCCCGGGCCACCCGTACTGAGCACCCTTGTACCGTCTATAATAGTTAAGTCTGCTTTTAAAAGACTTGCCAGGTCTACAATGGTTTCATTAAGGTCTATGCGGTGCATGATGCCCCTGTCATAAATCAATCCCATCATGCCTTTCATGGACAGGCTGACCCCTGTGGCTGAATGGCTTTTTGCCACGGGCACGGCAATCAACACATCTGTCTTGAGAAATTCTTTTGCCACATCTGTTTTGGACAGGCTTTTGGCCTTTGCAATAGTCACCTGCTTGTAAAAAGATGAGTCGTTGATGGTCTGCACCATATTTTTATCGATTGCCTTACATGCCGGACCAATACCTGATGTTTGAAGGCAAATTTTTCCCGGTGCCAGTGTATGATCCAGGATCATGACTCTGGATGCTCCGGCTTCCTTGCACAAGGCAGCCACAGTCTTCACCACGTCCGGATGGGTGTTGGAAGCTGCTTCAGGCGATCTTGCAAAACTCATATTTGGTTTTATCAGTACCCGTTGGCCCTTTTTAACCACGCTTTTAATACCCCCGATCAAGTCAACTGCCGCTCTTGTGGCAGCTACGGCTTTGCCTGTGGCAACACCAATATCAGGTGTTACCGCGGCAAGACTAAATTTGGGTAAAAAAAGACCGCTGGCTGTGGTTGCCAGAAACAAACCGCTCTTGGCCTGGAGCTTAATAAAATCTCTGCGGCTTAATTTTTTATTCATGCCATGCCTCCTGAAAACATACTTATAGATAGCGTCTATTGTTTGTAATGTCAGACAATATTTTCTGAAATGATTTTGACACATCTCAGAATAGCATTTTTTGCTGAATCTGTCCCATAAATTTCCAGCATCAGATAAATTAATTTTTTATTATAGCAGATAAATTTTTCTTGACAAGAGTGTTTAGTTTATATACACTATGAACTATGAAAAAAGAGAATCTCATAATGCACGGAAAGTTTCAATCCATAATGGCGCTTGATCAGAAACTTGAAAAGATACCTAAAAAATTTGGTACAAAAGAGCTTCTTTCGCATTCTGAAATTCATTTGATCGAAATTATCGGCGATAATGAAAATCTGAGTGTTACAGACATTGGAAGATATCTTGGGATAACAAAAGGAGCTGTTTCACAAAGTTTGAAAAGGCTTGAGAAAAAAGGGCTTTCGTTTAAGAAAACAGATCCAGAAAATTTATCAAGATCAATTGTAATGTTGACTGCAAAAGGGTCTACCGCTTTCTGGGCCCATAAGCACTGGCATGAAACAATGGATGGCGGATTTTTAAAATATATGGAAGAACTTAACGCCGAAGAAAGTGATATTATCATTCATTTTCTGGAAAGAGTCGAAGACTTTTTGAAACGAAGAGTTCAGTTCAGAGAATAAGTTTTTTTAATCAAAGTGTTTAGCTTATAAACACTAATTGAGGAGTTGAATATGTATAACAAAGCGTATAAAGGCGATATCTGTAGCCATGAACGGTCTTTTTTCCTGGATAACTTTTTTCGGCGGCTCATCCAGAATCCCAAAAAAATTGTGGGCGAATATATTAAAGAGGGGGATACCATTGTAGATCTGGGCTGCGGACCCGGATATTTTTCCATTGATATGGCTAAGATGGTCGGGGAAACCGGCCGTGTCATTTCAGTGGATCTACAGCCTCAGATGCTTGAGAAAGTTGGGGAAAAGGCTAAAAAACAAGGCCTTTCCAATCGGATAAGCCTCCATGCCTGCCCCCAGGATCGAATTGACCTTGACCCTTCTGTAGCCGCGGATTTTGTTCTTTTGTTCTATATGCTTCATGAGACACCAGACCCCAACAGATTTATGCGGGAAATTAAAACGTTTTTGAAAAAGGATGGGAAATGTCTTATTGTTGAACCCATTTTCCATGTGTCAAAAACGCATTTTCAAAAATTAACACAGGATATTAAAAATATCGGATTAACAATTTTGGGCAGCCCTTCAAAAAAAGGCGGCAGGAGCCTTCTGGTATCTGCTTGACAGTTCCTTTTGCTTTTTTGCACTCAGCGGTCGCAAAAGTCTATAGGATTAGTCCGGGTCTCATTACGTTTTCAAGTGTTTGGCGCTGGTGTTCAAAAATATCCTCGTCATTGGATGATTCAAGTCGGATTTCCCGGCCAAAGGTGATGGTGACCCGTGAAAAAGGTTTGGGCAGCATGAATCTATCCCAGGAATTAAAAAACCAGGCATGCTCAGCCGAGGTATAAAGGGGAACCACAACCGCATCTGCCTCATGGGCCATCTTAATGATACCGGCCTTAACCCTGCCGATGGGACCGGTTGGGCCATCAAGGATATGGGCACCAAGCCCATATGTCTTTAAATGGGTGATCATCATGTTCATGGCTTGTTTCCCCCCCCGTGAAGAGGAACCTCTTGGCGTATGCCAGCCGGTTTTTTTGGCCACACCTGAAATCAGATCCCCATCTTTGCTCTGGCTGATCATCAAGCCGGGATTGTATCTGGAATAGGTTTTGAAATGGCGGATGGCTGAAAAAAATTGCTGGTGCCACGCGCACAAAATAATGGGAGTCCCCTGTTCCTGTTCCCGAAGTTTTTGCCAGCGTTCTTCATTTTCAATCTTGAGCCTGAAGGTCATGCTGTAAATCTGGATAATGTAATAGGCAAAAAAAATAAAAGGCCGAGTGTAAATAATAAATTTTAATTTTTTAAACATGGGTGACTCTCTCAAATTCAAATTTGCGTACTTTAACAGATATTCAGGGTAAAATATCTATGTTTTTAATTTTTTAACTGGTTTTCGTTATTTTAACAACTTATGAATGACCAGCAGGCTAAGGTAGGTTGCTCCGCTTAACACAATGATGGCAGGACCGCTGGAAAGACTCCACAAGTAGCTGATGCCAAGACCCGTCCATGTAAATAAAGTGCACAGTATAATTGAATAGAGCATCATCTGCCACAGCCTTTTTGCATAAAATGAGGCTATGGCCGGTGGAATAGTCAATAAAGCAATCACCAGCACAATTCCAACGATCCTGACCAGGAGAACCACAGTCAGTGCGGTAAGAATGAGCAGCAGAAGGTAGAAAAAAGTGGTATTGATTCCCCTTAAATATGTAAATTCACTATCAAAGCAAACACTGAAAAATCGATTAAAAAAAAGAATGGAAATACCAAGGACCAGTACATCCAGGCATCCAACATATAAAAGATCTTTGCTTGAAATGAGCAGGATGTCTCCAAACAGATAGGAACTTAGATTGAAATACCCGGGGGTCATATCAATGAGCAAAATGCCTGATGCCATTCCCACGGCCCAGATCGTACCGATAATAGAGTCTTCCCGTTCTTTTGCATGCAGACTGACAAGTCCGACCAGCACAGCAGCAATAATTGCGGCAAGCAGAGCCCCTAAAAGCGGATCAAACCATGTAAGTCCCAAATTGACCTGTAGAAAAAGCGCCAGTCCGATGCCGCCGAATACAGAATGGGAAATAGCGCCTGCAAGGTATCCTATTTTTTTTGTGGTGACAAATGTTCCAATGATGCCAAAGGGAATAGAAGCAAGGGAGCCCATGATAAAGGCATATTTTAAAAACAGGTTGTCAGGATCAAAGATAGCGTGAAAGAGTTCAATCATGCGTATGTCCTTCTTCACTGCATCGGTGATCATGCCGTACCATCTTCAGGTCTCCATGGTAAATATCTTTTATTACCGTCCCGTTAATCAAGGTTGTCGGGTGTATGACCACTTGACGGTTTACGCAGATTACACTTTTTACATATTTTGAAACAAACCCGAGATCATGAGATACCAGTAGAATAGTCATTTTTGAGTTCAATTTCTGTAAAATTGAAAATAAATTTTCTTCGGTCTGATAATCAACATTGGCGGTGGGCTCATCCAGCAAAAGGAGTTCAGGACGGCTGCACAGGGCTCTGGCAATAAGAATACGCTGTTTTTGTCCTCCTGAAAGTTCATTAAAACTTGTATCGGTAAACTTTGTCATTCCCACATCATCAATGGCAGTTAATGCTTCAAACCGATCTTTTTTTGAAAACCAGAAATGTTTGTTCGCAAGCCTTCCCATGAGGACCACATCCATGACAGTGGCGGGAAAATCCATGTCCAGATGCGCATACTGGGGCATGTAGCCAATCTTGTGTCTCACCTGATCCGGGTTTTTCCCAAAGATATGTATCTGGCCTTTGTCCTGTTTAATTAACCCGAGAATCAGTTTAAGAAGGGTGGTTTTGCCCCCACCATTTGGTCCCACAATGCTTGCAAACTCTCCTTTTTTTATCCGAAGATTCACATCTTCTATGATATTGCGTTGTTTGTAAGCAAAGCAGACGTTGTCGAATATGATTTCATGATTGCTGTTAAAATTCATTCGTCTCGTAATGCCTTGGCAATGGTTTTTGCAATTGTCTTCATGTTGACCGGATAATCGTAGGCAAGGGGATCGATGGGCACCACCTCACCATTTATGGCTGTTGCAATTTTTATTGCTGTATTCCGGTCGAATTGGGGCTGCACAAAAATTACCTCTGCATTCTGCTGTTTTGCAAGCTTGATAATAGTGGAAAGCGTTTTACCCTTGGGGGCTTTGCCCATGGTTTCAATCGCAATCTGTTCCAAACCATAGGCATCTGTAAAATAACCGAAACTGGGATGGAATACAAACAGATTTTTCCCCTTAAATTTTTTTAGTATCGTTTTTAGATGATGGTCAAGTTCATCTAAGTCTTTTGCAAACTGCGTATAATTATTTTTATAGTCATGCCTGTTATCGGGGTCGATGCTTGAAAGTGTTTGGAAAATAGTAAGGGCCTGTGTTTTTACCATCAAGGGATTCATCCAGATATGGGGGTCTTTACCCATAGCCCCATGCTGCTCCTTTTCATCTGGATCATGGCCTGAAATATTATGAGTCTCGTTGTTATCATGAGAATGAAGGCTTTTCATTTTCCTCAATTTGATATTGTTTCGAGTATCCACAATCATTGCCCCGGTCATGGATTTTATTTTATGCAGGATACCGTTTTCAAACGGCATGCCGATCCTGAAATACACATCGCAGGACATTAGATGTTTAATCTGGTCCGGAGAGGGGGAATAAGTGGAAGGGTTTTTGCCCGGTTTTACCAGGACATCCACTTTTACATGGTCCTTACCGATTCTTTCAACAAAATATTTCTGAGGCAGAATACTGACATGAATGTTTATGGGCGGCTTTGCAAAGATATTTATAGGCAAAAGTAACACAAGAACAATTGTTCCTATAATATACTGTATGTTACGCGATTTCATTTTCCTCCTTCACTATATTTGTCTGTAGATCAGATTTGTTTTCTGAAAAACAGATAGCGACAATACCGTTATTTGATACTATAGTCATGGTCTTTATGTCAATTAATGCTTGACATATAAACCGTTCCAAGAATAATGTTCAATAGTGGATTTAGATTTTTTAATAACTATCTTTGCTTTTTGTAAAAGGGGCAAAATGGCAGCCGGACCCAAACATTTTTTAATCCTTGATGATGAGGCAAGCATTCGCCAAAGCATTGCAGCTTATATGGAAGATGAGGGATATATTGTTTTTAAGGCAGCAAGCGGTGAACAAGCCCTTGAAATAATAAAGGACAACTTCATTGATGAAGCCGTCGTTGATATCCGGCTCCCGGGAATTGATGGGAATACATTTATGATTGAAGCAATAAAAATTCTTCCTGATATAAAATTTGTGGTCCATACCGGCTCAGCCGATTATATACCGCCGGATTCAGTGAAAGCTTTAGGGGTGACATCTGGCAAGGTCCTGATTAAGCCTACAAGCGATCTTGCGGTGCTGCGTGACGCATTAGAGGAGCAGTATTAAGGTTTAAAAATGGGAAGATAGGTAAATATGCAAATTTTAAATCCCTCCCGATGGTACCTGCACCCTGTTTTTATTTTTGCCTGTTCTATTTTTGCTTTGGCCACATTTCTCGTGATGACGGTCAGTTGGTACATGGAAATCACATCAGCCCTTGAAGTGATTATTTTAAAGTTTCATATTGATCCAAAATTGATTTTTCCTTCAAAGACCGGAATGACCATACTGGTCTTAAGTGCCTTGATTGCAGTGGTGTTGATCGGCATCCTTCTGGCATTTATTTATTACCAGAAAACGGTTAATCTTTTCAGGCTTCAGCATAATTTTATCTATAATTTCACCCATGAACTCAAGACCCCCGTTACCTCTTTAAAGATTTATCTTGAGACCTTTATCCGGCATCCACTGGAGCCGGGTGAAATAAAAAAATATAGCGAAAATATGTTGGAAGATATTAACCGGCTGACAGAAAATATTAACAGTATCCTCAACCTTGCCAGGATTGAAAGCCAAAACTTTGGTTCCGAGGTCACAAGAGAAAGCCTGATAAAACTGGTGGATGATTTTTGTAAAAAAAATGCTTCGCTTTTCAGGGGTCTGACTATTGAGATTGAAAATAAATCCACAAGCCCGATGGTTTACCCGGTGAATCTGTTTTTATTCGAAATGCTCTTAATGAATATTATTTCTAATGCCATTAAATATAATGAATCAAAAATGCCAAAACTCACCATTCGGTTTAAAAGTTTTATACAAAAAGTAACCATTGAGTTTATAGACAATGGGATTGGTGTGGATAAAAAGGAGGCAAGAAAAATTTTTAGAAAGTTTTATCAATCCGGGCGATATCAAAAGAATGATGTCTCGGGATCAGGTCTTGGACTCTACCTTGTTTCCAGTATCGCTGCCATCCATGGGTGGAGGGCATCGGCTGCAAGCCGGGGAAAAGGAAAAGGTGCAACGTTTACGATTAACATTCCAAGGGCAAGTATTGCCAATGTCAGGGAGAAGAATCTATGGAAGCAGCTGAAAAAAAGCGTATCCTGGTCATAGAAGACGAGGTGCATATTGCAGACGGGATCCGTTTGAATCTCTCCATCCAGGGCTATCGGGTTAAAATTGCCGTAGATGGTATCGATGGCCTTGAACAGTGGCGCTCCTGGGAACCGGATCTGATTATTCTTGATATTATGCTGCCGATGATTGACGGGTTTTCCATTTTAAAAACCATTCGGCAGAAAGATGAAAAAATTCCGGTGCTCATCCTTTCTGCCAGGGGGGATACAGAAGATAAAGTCAAAGGACTTCGATATGGCGTGGATGATTATTTGTCAAAACCGTTTGATCTTGAAGAGTTTTTATTAAGAGTTAAAAGATTAATCAAAAAAAAGACCTGGTATGAAGATGATCAAAAAGACGGTCAGCGGGAATATAAAATTTTTAATGGCAGTCATTACGATTTTGGTGATAACCACATCGATTTTATCACATTCAAAGCCCGGTGTGCTGCCGGTGAAATTATTTTGACAGAGCAGGAAATTGTTCTGCTAAAAATTTTTATTGAAAACAAAGGAAAACCATTGTCAAGAGAAATGCTTTTGGCTGCGGGCTGGGGATATTCAAGGGACACCTCCACAAGGACAGTGGATAATTTTATTGTCAGGTTTAGAAAATATTTTGAGAAACAACCTAAAAAACCTGTCTATTTTATCAGCAGACGGTCGGTAGGGTATATTTTTGACCACGATTAAATACGGGATGAAACAAGAGATAAAACATAATCATCAATAAAAGTTGAATAAACATCTACACTGATCTTCTTTTTGTTATGCCAGATCTCATCGTTGATAACTTCCACACTGTGAAGGCTTTCATTGAACCCTTTTTTGATATATTTTAGATAAGCTTCTTTGATGGTCCAGTTTTTGAAAATTTGGTCTGTATTATTTTCTAAATGACTAATTTCATTATGAGTAAAGGCAGTTTTTAAAAAAAAGATATCCGGCTTTTTGGCAATTTTTTCGATATCAATTCCAATGATTTGTCCTTTGTCCTTACAGCATGCAGCAGTTGTATAATCATTGCTGTGGGAGAGTGAAATTGGAATGTAGGGTCGTTGTGTCACAAAAGGAGCCCCTTGTTCAAGATAAGAGAGTGTGATTTGATCAAGGGGGATAGTTTTTAAAAAAAAATGATGAAGCATTTGTTTGATCAAAACTCTGCCGCTTATCCATTCTATCTGTTTTTTCAAGGCTTTGAAACTATTGATAGCACTGATTTCTTCATCGTTGAAAAAGGGTTTGATAAAATTATTTTTCTGAAATAGTTTATCCATTACCGTCCTGAAATTTTTCTGGACAGGGGTGCTTAAAATTGAGTCGGTAATGTCCGGTATTTTGCAATACCAGATGGTGATACCCGGCTTTGGAGACAGGGTGTTGACTAAAAGTTTATTTTGGGGAATTGAAACCATGCCGGACTTATACCGCAGCCCCTGTTGTTTTACAATCTTATCCTTAAATTTCAGGTCACTGGATTTTTTACATCTAATTATTTTTTAATAAAAAATGGGGGATAAATCTGGGGTCAATATTTTCCGGCTCAACTGAGCCATAGTCTGCCTCAAGCTCTTTGATCAGGTCTGCCAGGACTTCATGAAACCCTTGTCCCAGGTCTGGTTCTTTTATACCGGTTGCCTCAGATGTCCACAAAGTCAGATCATTCAACTGGATCCGGGCGAATTCTTCGGTATCGGGTTTTGAAAACAGGGCGATGAAAAATTTTTTAAAGATTTTTGTGTCAATAGGTTCAAGGGTGGGGGACAGCTTCAGGCGGTCCTTTGCCCAGAGTGTCAGGATCAGTGTTTTATAGGTTAATACCCCTTCTTTAAAAGAGGTGATATCGACTTCCAGGTTGTCAAGAACCTCATCCAGGGCTATGATTTGTTTCAGGGCATTGTCTGTTTTAGTGATGTCTGAAAGGGATTTAAAATTTCTGTACAATACACCTTTGGCATAATTATCATAGTACAATGGCCGGTCAAGTAAAAGGCCGCCGGCAACACCTAAGAAATCCTCCCCAAGGAAACTTAGAGGCAAATGGGCTTTATTCATAAAGCTTTGTTCAAACCACTTGACTGCTCTTGTTTTCAACCTGATGCTAGCCCTTGAACCGGTCCTGAAAATATCTTCAAGAAAATATTGCTCGATCACACCTCTTGCGAGTTCGGGTCTACGGTTTCCTTTCAGGATAACTTCAAGACCGAGGTTTATATGGGCACACGTTTTGGATATCGCTTTTTCAAGGTCTTGTTTACCTCTAAGTTTAATTTTATCTGCGGAAATGACTTTATTAATTAATGCGGCAAGTTCGGATTCAAGATGAAGGATAACGTTTGAGTCGAAAAATTCAAGGGATTTTACAAACAGATCATCCCCTTTAATAAAGTGGGAAAAAAACTGAGGGGGCAGAGGTATATCCGGGTCAAAGGGCACTTGTTTTAATATGCTTTTGTCTGGTCGTTTGCGAAGGGAAGACAGCCGGGTTGGCTGATAAATACCAATGGCTTCATGGGTGGGTAAAAATCCCTTTTCAGCAAGCCTTAAGTCTTTAAGTCGGAACTCTTCTTCCTCAATTTCAGCCGGCAGTACGGCCTTGGTTTCAAGAAGCAGGCCGTGAAAGACCGACAGATCCATTCCTGCCACAGCCTTGAGCATTTTTTCGATTAATTCAAAAGGTTCTATGGTGTCCTTTGGCTTGGGCATGTCTTTATCACTGATGTCGGGTTTGTTTGGAAACCTGAAATAAAATTTATCATCAATGGTAATATAATCGTCAAAATCTTCCGGAGGCAGGTCATCATGTTCTCTGACACAAACTTTCATGTTGTGATACAGGTAAAATTCAAAAAATCCGGGTTTTTCCATAATCGCCCATCGCAAAAGTCTTTTGGGATCAGCCTGGAATAACAGGTCAAATGTTTTTGTCATATAGTCAAGGTCAAGGCGGTCATTGTCCCAGGCTTCCACATCCAGAATGTATTCCCATTGTTCTGATGTGGCCATGGAGAGGACAGGAATGAAATCATCCGGCCCGATTTTATGCATGAGATAATAGAGATCCTGGTCTGGAAATGATTGTATCAGGGTGGCGGGCGCCGGGGCATCCAGAATCAAATCAAGGGCTTTTTCAGATTCGCTGACAAGGATGTCATGGCGTACCGTTCGAAGTTTTAACTCTTTTTTTTGAATATTGGCCAGTTTGTAATTTGTTTTATCGCTCATGGTAGTGTCCTGCTTAAGTTTTGATGACAAATATTGATGTATTGGGTTGTTTCCGGGTTTTTCCTGAATTTTTCAAAGAAGCTTAATGCGGTCTTAAACCGGCCCGTATTCATAAGGCTGACCCCCATACAGATATTTAAATCTTTGTTTTCAGACCAATGCTCCAGTCCTTTTTTAAGTATTAAAATGGCCTTATCAAACTGCCTTTGTTTCTGGTGCAGCATGGCAAGTCCTAAAAAAGTCCTTGCATCCGGTCCATATGACAATGCCTTGTCATAAAGCTGTCTTGCCGTTTCATTCTGATTCTTGATCCGGGTGTCGCCACCATATTCACCGTGGGAAAATGTCATGGCAAGTCTGGACAGAAAATCAGCATGAAAGGGGTACAAATCTTTTATGTCTACAAGATCCAAGTCTTGGGCAAACGTATCAAGGTTTGTGTAAAATTCAGATCTTAATTGATCACCAAATGCTTTGACTTTGTTAAAATCAAGGTGCTCGTCCACTTCAAACCATGGCAGGTCTTCAATTTTTTGATACCAGATATTATCGGTTACCAAATGTTTGTTGACTACAGATTGATACAGATGGGTTCCCGGGAAAATGACAAGCAGATAAAATACGGCACTTAAGGGCTTTATGGCGATTAAAAGGTCACAGCTCTCCTGAATGGTTTTCATCGTTTCACCGGGTGATCCGTAAATAAAATAAGCCCGGGGCAATATACCATAGGAAGCGGTCAGGGAAAAAGCAGCGATTATTTTTTCTCGTTTAATGGGTTTGCCAAGTGTTTTTCGGATTTTTTCAGATCCGGATTCAACACCGAAACTTATCTGGATGCACCCGGCCTTTCGCATGGCAAAGAGGATGTCTTTATCAATGACGTCCACTCTTGAAATAGCATTCCAGGTGATGTCAAGCTTCCTTTTAATGATAAGAGTGCAAAACTCAATTACCCGCTGCTTATCCATTGTAAAGGTATCATCGGAAATATAAAAATGCGTAATACCACCCTTGACCAGGCTTTCAATCTCATCTGCAAACCATTCAGGCGAATGAGACCTCACACTTGAAATTTTCCAGAATTTGGGAGATCCGCAAAAAGTGCATTTACCGGGACATCCCCGGGACATGGCAAGATGTTGATAGGTAAAATATTTAGACGGATGAACCAGTGTATCAAGTATCTCAACAGGCTGCCGTGGCGGTGACTTGAAAAGAGCATTCTTTTTTCTAAAAATAAGACCGTTAATCTTTTCAAAAGATCCAAAGTCGTTGTTTTCAAGCAGGGTTACAAGTTCAAGAAAGGTGATTTCACCCTCTCCTGCAACAATAAAATCAATATCAGGGCAGGCGGTTAACAGATGATCAGCTAAAAATGTTGGCGCAGGCCCACCAAAGACAATAGTGACATCAGGCTTGATCAATCTTGCAGCCATTGCACATTCCATAGCATTCCAGCGGTTTGCATTGATTACGGAAAATCCAATGACATCCGGTTGTTCAGTTGTGATGTGTTTTTTGAATGCCTTAACAGGATCTTGCCTTATATCTGCCAGGTTGAAGATAGTTGCAGCAAATCCGTTTTCCCTGAGAAGTGCTCCAATATAGTAGAGTCCTATGGGAACAATTTGCGCATCTTCCCCCAAATTCCTTGCATCAAGGCAGGAGGGATTTACAAGAAGTATTTTTTTTTTGTTTACCATGAACCAATGATGATATCGTCAAGGTTTCTTTTAGGGACATGGTGAACCCCTTTTTCATCCCGCCAGTATTTGATATCCCCGTTTTCATTTAATTCATCAATCTGGATCTTTTCAACGGGTTTTCCCAAGGCCACGACCAGTTTGGGTTCAAGATGATCCCCAATATTCAGAGCCGTTTTAAGCTTCTTGATATTGATGGCACCGAACATACATCCGCCAAGCCCCATGGATCTAGCCCCTAAGAGCATGGTCTGGGACGCAATGCCATGGTCGCACCAGAATTTGTCGGAAACATTGTGGTCCCCCAGGATGACAATATAGGCAGAAGGCCTTTCTTTTTTTACAGGGCCTTTCCAGTCTTTGAGATAAGCGGCCCAGCCAAGACAGGAGAAAATCTCTTCATTTTTAATCGCGTCACAGCAGACCACATATTTCAAGGGTTGCATATTGGCAGCTGAAGCACAGTTTCTGGCAAGGTCCACCAGGTCTCTTAAAACTTGTTCGTCAATTTTATAAGCGTTGTCAAACCGTCGGCAGGACCTGTTTCCTTTTACAAGGTCTTTAAAAGATGAGGGTGTCACAAGTTGTCTCCTTTGCATTCAACCCGCTGGAACCTGGGTTTATTAATATCAATCCAGTCAAGAATTTTATCCATTTCATCACAAATTTCTTTTAATGCGCGGCCCCGGTGGCTGACCTGTCCCTTTTCTTCAATGGTTAGCTGGGCAAAGGTTTTATTAAATTTGGGATAAAAAAAGAGCGGGTCATATCCAAACCCATTGTCGCCGGAAGGTTCTTTAGTGATAACACCTTTGCATTCTCCTTCATAGGTGAGCGCAGCACCGGTGGGAACGGCTATGGAAATCACACACTTAAAGGATGCTTTCCTGTTCTCTTTGTTTTTTAAGTCGGCCAGCATTTTATTGACATTATCCGCGTCTGTTGCATTTTCTCCGGCATATCTGGCAGAATAAACCCCTGGTGCACCGTCAAGGGCATCCACACAAAGTCCTGAGTCATCCGCCATGGCGGGGTATCCTAATATTCTGGCCGTAAAAGAGGATTTTTTATAGGCATTGTCATCAAAGGTTTCTCCGTCTTCAATGATTTCAGGGATAGGGCCGAAATCATCAAGGTTTTTAATATCAATGGGAAAGTCTTTTAAAAGTGCTTTGATTTCCCTTGTTTTTCCCTTGTTTGTCGTTGCAAGAACAATAATCTGTTTCAATGGTTTGCTCCACATCCTTTTTGGTTTGGGTTGATTTTGGGATAATATAAGACCCAGTGCCTATTTTGTAAACCCCGGTTACCGGACAATAATTTCTTGTAAAAGCGTAAGTCAAGGGTTACACTTTATGTCATTTTTTAAAAAAAGGGTATTTATATGTCTGAATTTGCCAATGCCATGGAAGTGTTTAAGCTCTTAGATAAATCCAATTGCAGAAAATGCAATGAACAGACCTGTCTTGCCTTTGCCTCAAAAGTTTTTTTAGGAGAGAAACCTTTGGATCAATGTCCTGTTTTAGGTAAAAAAGTGCTTGAGCAATACAAGGGAAAACAAAAGAAAAAAATGACGAATGAAGCATACCGTGAATCCATGCTGACAGACCTTAAAAATGAAATAAAATTCTGCGACCTGGAATATGCTGCCCAAAGGGTGGGGGGCGTTTTTTCAAAAGGAAAGCTTACCATCAGGATTTTTGGTAAGCAATTTTCCATTGATTCATCCGGCAACATGTTTTCAGATATCCATATTAATCCCTGGATCGCCGCACCTGTTTTGGGGTATATACTTCATTGCAAAGGAGTTCCTCTGACAGGGAAATGGGTGCCGTTAAGGGAACTTAAGGGAGGCCGTGAAAAAAACGGACTCTTTGTCCAGCGATCGGAAAAGTCTTTCAAACAGATTGCTGACAGATATACCCACCTGTTTGAAGATTTGATCTTCATCTTTAATGGTGAAAAGGTAAAAAATCACTATGAATCCGATATAGCACTGGTTCTTTATCCTCTGCCTAAAGTTCCCTTATTGATCTGCTACTGGAAACCGGAAGATGGAATGGAATCAGACCTTCACCTGTTCTTTGATTCATCTGCCGACATGAACGCCAATATTGATATTGTATATGGAATTGCTGCCGGCATTGTCGTCATGTTTGAAAAAATATCCATGAAACATGGGGTTGCCCTTTAATTGGTTTTCATAGCTGGCATTTGTTTCATTTTTTTAGGATCTTTTGTTTTTTTCGGTAGTCTCTTAAATGTTTTGATGCCCTCATTAAAGGTATAATCCGGTCTTGTACCCTCATGGGTATAAAGCTGAACCGTTCCCATGTTAAGCTTAAACATGTTTAACTGGATCCACTCTGTGGTAAATGTTCTTGAAAAATTTTTATAACCGGCCTGTACACCCACTCGGACTTCAGGGGTAATGGACATCCCCATGCGGTAGACCAGGTTGTCTAAGCGGAATCCGAATTTTTGAGTGATCATATCTTTTCCCGATGGTGGTGTGAGGGGCAAAAGCCTGATATTAAATGTTTTGTACTGGGGGCGGTCAAACATGAGGTTGCTCGTATTTGAAGACTTGTTATTGAAAAGCGGTGTAAAGCCAAAAGATGCTTTCCCGGTTCCATTTACATGAAATCCTGTTTGAACAAATCCTGTCATAACAGAAAAATTAAGGGTGGTCTGAGTTATCTCAGGCGGGATGGGAATATGGAACCCGCAATTGGAACAGTTTGCACCCCAGGGCGGTCTTGCATTCTGGCTGTAAGTCAGTCCGGCTCCGCTAAAGGTTTTTTTGGCAAGGTCTTTCCACAAGGCCCTTAATTTGTAGCCAAATCCCAATTGATATTCAAGAACCACTTCATTGCCCCGGAAAAGTTTTGAGTTTTGCAACCCTGTCCTTTTGTAGTAATTTGAATCTGCATCAAGGGTTTCCACCATGATTTTCCCCTGGGCATTGATTTTTTTATCCCTTCGATCATAGTTGTAAATATGGGTAGGAGAAAGCTCTCCTTTTGCCCGGACAGGTATCCGAAGACCAAATCCATAACCACCGCCAATGGTTACCCTGAAGAAACCTGAATCATATGTCCACTTTCTTTCCCACTGCCAGGAGTGCCCCGTGGTAAAGCCAGCTAAAAATTCCGCAGTAAAATAATGTTTTCCTGATGTATTAAATTCCGGAATACCGGGATTTTGTGGTGCCATCGTGACCTGCTGCATCTTTAAATTTGTCACGGGTTTCAGAGTTGTTTTTCTTGGAACCCTGTTCAGTTCTTTTAAAACCGGCAGGGTAACCGGTTTTAGTTTTTTAAAGTTTAATGTACCGTTTTTAAATGTCGGATACATGGTGACACCCTTTACCGGCAAGGGGATCAATTTTGGCACGACAATGGTATCCTCAATGGTCAGTTTTCCTTTTCCTTCGACAATGGCATCCAAAACCGCTTGTTCACCTCTGGCCGCTTCCTGTCGGACAGGATTTTTGGGGTCAAGTGTTCCTATGGTTTTCATCAACTCGGCAAGCCCTTTACGGCTTTCAGCATCCAGTTCATTTACAGACACTTTTTTTGCGGAGCGCTGGCTCAAGAATGAGTTAAAGGCAGGGGAAATACGTTTCATTTCTTTTGGATCAAGTACAATAACGGTGGTGCTCTTGCGAATGACAAAAGAATCATCAAATTCAATGGCTTCATCGAGGACAATGGGCCTTGTAAGAATTGTTTTGCCGATTTTTGCTCTTTTGTTTAATCTGCCGGCATATTGGTCCATGGGCTTAAAGGCCACTTTAGCAATGCTTCCAAGGGGTGCTGAAGTTCTGTCGCCCAGTTGAACCGGTTTGTTTGCCAAAGAAGAAAGCGTCCCTTTCTTTAAAGGTTTCTGGTGTTTGATTTTTGAGGACAATATCATGTTGGGCTCAAGAACCTTTATCTTTCCCGGTGCCAATGGGGCGGCGAGTGTCAGGTTCTGTTGGGCAAAACAGGTTCCAATGTTAAAGAGGATGAAAATAAGTGCCGTGATCAACAGTCTTAATTTTTTTGAGAGCATCATGTGTCAGGTTCCTTTCAGTATTTTGTTTTTAATAATTCGTTTTTTACCGCCATCCCGATTTTTTCAATGGTATAGGGTTTTTTAAGATAATGACCTGCCCCAAGCCTGAGGGTTTTTTCTGCCTGCCTGGTTTGGGAGTAACCGCTGGCAATAATTGCTTTTTGATTTGGTTTGAAGTTCAGGATCTGCCGGTAAGTTTCAAAACCATCGATCCCGGGCGCCATGATCATA
>Ga0164318_10002718_pt1 | contig 16508 bp, 11 predicted proteins | sample GuaBasSedimGuay9_FD_113734 | JGI IMG/M metagenome (GOLD analysis project Ga0164318, IMG submission 113734) | Subseafloor sediment microbial communities from Guaymas Basin, Gulf of California, Mexico - Guay9, Core 4571-4, 0-3 cm | ecosystem: Environmental > Aquatic > Marine > Hydrothermal vents...
AGATGGTGAATATAAAGAAAAAAGAATCAGAGAATTAAAAGAACAGCTTAAGGAGTTGAATGAATTTAACCCGGTTATTGATGAAGATAAAGAAATATTGAATGAAATTAAAATATTATCTAATACTGAGCAATTGCAGGAAATATCGAATAATGTCTATGAGACTTTATATGCTTCGGATAATGCTATTATAAATGTAGTTAAGTTGTTGCAGAGGGATATAGAAAAAATTTCAGATATAGATAATAATCTAAAGAATGTTTTAGAATATTTTGAAAATATAATTGTTAATTTAGAAGAATTAGGTGTTTTTTTTCTTGATTATAAGGAAAAAATAAATTTTGACCCTGATAGATTACAACAATTGGAAAAACGGTTAACAGATATAGAAAATATATGTTTTAAATATAAAATGAAATTGAATGAATTAATTGATTATAAAGATAATATTGAGAGCGAATTACAGGAATTGGAGTCTTCTAATCAAAGTTTAGAGGAATATCAAAAACACCTGAAAGCAAAAGAGGTTTTTTTATTAGAATTATCTAATAAGTTGAGTGAGAAAAGAAGGATTTTTGAAAAAAGTTTTTCAAAAGAGATTGAAAATAAATTGAATAATCTTGGGATGGAAAGGGCGAGATTTTATGTAAAGTTTGATATGCCTGATAGATATATTAAATTTTTATTTAATGATGGTATAATATCAAATACTGGGCAGGAGACAGCTATTTTTATGATAAAAACTAATCCGGGAACTGATTTTATGCCATTAGCTAAGATAGCTTCTGGAGGTGAATTATCAAGAGTTATGCTTGCTTTAAAGAGTGTTATGGTAAATGTTTCTTCGATTGATACATTGATTTTTGATGAAATTGATACTGGTATAAGCGGTAGAATTGCATCTATTGTTGGTAAGGAAATGAAAGAAATTTCAAGATATAAACAGATTATATGTATTACACATTTACATCAGATAGCTTCTTTTGCAGATTTTCATTATAAAGTTGAAAAAAAGATTGATAATAATATTACTACGACAACAATATATCAGCTTGATGAAAAACAAAGAGTAGGAGAAATTGCATCAATGATGGGTGGTGATAAAAATAATAAAGATTTTTTGGCTACGGCAGAAAGATTGATAAAAGATGCTCAATAAAAAATTAACTTTAGCTTCATGGATTTCCATTAGTAGAGTAGTTGTTTTTTTTATTTTTGTTATTGTTGATTATTATAATGTTAGTAAGATTTTGTGTTTTAGTTTATTAGTTTATATAATTTTTTCGGATTGGTTAGATGGCTTTGTTGCAAGAAAGTTTAAACAGGTTAGTGAATTAGGAAAGATTTTAGATCCTATTGCAGATAAAATTGTTTTTAGTTTTGGGGCATTGTATTTTTATTTGAAATATAATTTTCCTATATGGATTTTTTTGATACTTTTTATTAGAGATATTTTGATATTGATATTTGGATATTATTTCAAAGAAAAATTTAAAGATGTGCCTGTATCAAATATTTGGGGAAAACTATCCACCACTTTTTTAAGTCTGGCTTTTTTTGTATTTTATTTTGGGTATTCACAATATATTTTTCTTTTAGGGATTGGTTTGTTTTTTTTATTTTTCAGTAGTTTTATTTATTTAAGAGAAGTTATTTCCAAAATTGATAACACAATTGTTAAGTATGTGAATTTGTTTGGTATTATGTTTACATTGTTATTTGTATTTTTTATAGTAGATTTTTTTATTTTTAAACTAAATAAATATATATTATTGTTGCCTGTGATTTTTCTGTTTTTGATTTTTACAATTTATTTGTTATTTCAAATTGCTTTTTTAAGAAAACGCTATTTAGAATTAAATTCTAATGATATGAAAAATTCTTTAATTATAGATTTAAATAAAGTATCATTTCATAATATCGCTAATATGTTAACTTCTTTTTCTTTAAAATTTAATATGTTGGAAAAAAAAATAAAGTTATGTAAGGAAATAAAAGTAATAAAATATATTAGTGATAAAATTAATCAAGTAACAGAAATTGATTCTAATACAAAGAAAGAAATTATTTCATTAGTAGATAAGACATATGTAGTTTTAGATGAAATATATAATAAAATTGAGCATGATTTAGTATTTTTAAATAAAAAATTTTCTCAAATAAATAACCAATTATTGCAATATCAGTATGTTGATAATAATATCAAACGAGGTGTAAAAAGAAAGATTCCAGTTATAGTAAAGGATGTTTTAAAAATTTTTGAAAATTCTTTTCAAAAGAGAGATATAAAAATAAAAGTTAAATATATTATTGATGAGTATTTCGAATTGGAGTATTATAATTTATATTGTTTAGTATTTAATTTATTTGATTTTTTGAAGAGTTTTTTTGATGATATAGGTATTATAGATGAAGTAAAGGAATTAGAGCTTGATATTAACATAAATCGGCAAGATAGGGTAATTATATTTAATATAGGTTATGAATTTGATGATCGATATTATGATATTATTCATAATAGAGTAAATAAAGCAAATGATTTTGAATATTTTGTTAAGTTTCAAAATGTTACTAAAAAAATTGATGGAACATTTACCATTTTAGAAAACTTTAATAATTTAAGAATTATTATGAAAATACCTTATAAAACAGGATAAAAAAGGAGAGAGAAATGAAGATAATTATGAAATGGTTTTTATTGTTTGTATTTATTGTGAGTTTAGCTTGTTCTGGAAAAAGTAATGAAGAAAAGCTATTAATAATGCAAGTTGATAGTTTGAAATATTATTCAGATGAATTTTGGGCTGATTATAGACGGTCACCGGATTTTAGATCTGCAAAGTGGGATCAGCTGGAGTATATAAAAGAGTATTTGAAAAATAGTAAAGAAAAAACTTTATTAATGTTAAGTGATGCAATTAATAGAAAAGTGGATACATTAGATGAAGTAAAGATTGAAATTGAAAGACTTAAAAGAAATTTAATGATTAATAAATATGGACCTTTATATAAAAAATTAGTTTTAGATAATCTCGATGTGAGTGATAAAGAAGCACGAGATTTATATAAAAAACTAAAATATAAGTATAGATTGAAACATATTTTGGTAAAAGAAAAAAAATTAGCGGATAGTATTTATACTTTATTAAAAAATGGAGCAGATTTTGATCAGATGGTAAAGAAATATTCAGGAGATTATGCTTCTGTAAAAAATAATGGTGATATGGGATTCTTTTCATGGGATAATACGAGTTTGCCAGTATTTTTCAAAGAAATTGTATTTTCGTTAAAAAAAGGTGAGTTTTCTCAACCAATAGAGATGCCTTATGGATATCATATTGTAAAAATGGAAGATATAGTGCCTTATAAAGGATTGAAATCATTTAAAGAAGAAAAAAAGAGGCTGATTAATGTAATAAAGGGAATTAAGATTAATGAAAGAATAAAATCTTATATGGAAAGATTGAAAAAAGAAGCGAATATTGTTTTTAATGATTCATTGATTAATAAAATAGAAAAAAGAATTAAGAAAGATTCTGTAAAGAAAATCAATTTTAATGATTCTACTATGTTTACTAAAGAAGAATTGAATACATTTTTTGTAAGTTATAAATATGGTAAATTTACATTGGGCGAATTTCTGGAATATATGAAGAAATATCATAAAAATTATTTAGATAGATTATTTAATTTTGAGCAGTTAAAAGAGAGACTGCAAAATGATGTTTTGATGCAGGAAATGATGTATAAAGATGCGGTAAAACAGGGACTTGATGCAGATAAAACTTTTATAGAGCAATTTGAAAAACGTAAAAATAATATGTTAGTACGTTATATAAAAAAGATAGAAATTATTGATAAAATTAATATTACAGATTCTTTGAGAAAAGATTTTTATCAAAAGAATAAACATACTATTTTTTATATAAAACCACAAGTTTCTTTTAGAGCAATAGTTTGCTCCACAGTAACTGATATTAGAATTGCTTATAAGAGATTGTTAAAAAAAGAGGCTTTTACTGAAGTTGCAAGAAAATTATCTATCGATAAAAAAACAGCTTCGCGCGGAGGTTTCTGGGGAACATTGAATATTAAAGAATTGCGTAAACCATTAGATAAAGAATTTTATAAACATTTAAAAAATCTTAAAAAGAATCAGTATTCTAAATTTTTTAAATTTAATAATAGGTATTATATAGTTCAGAAGGTAAATGAGGTTAAAGAAGGGATTATGCCTTATAAAAAAGCTTTGCCTCAAATTAATAGGGAATTAAAGAAGATTTTTTATGAAAAATATGAAGCAGAATATTTGAAAAAATTAAGAAAAAAATATCCGGTTCAATATTTTGATGAAAATATTAAAAAAGTTGTAGAAGAAAAGAAAGCACAACTAAATAAAAATAAGAAGAAAAAATAAAGGATGGAAGAATTAAATATGAAAAGATTTATAGTACAGAGTGCAGTTGTAGTTATATTTTTTGCTTTAAATATGTTTGCTGAAGTAGCAGATAGAATAGTAGCGGTTGTTGGTAATGATATAATTTTATATTCGGAAGTGGAAGAAATGGTGCAATCTTATTTGATTAACCAAAAGTCTAAACCAACACAAGAACAATTAAAACAATTACGTAAGCAGGTATTGGAGCAACTTATAAATAATAAAATATTATTTTATCAAGCGGAAAAAGACAGTATAGATATCACAAGGGAGCAGATTGAGCAGGCTGTTGATAGTAGAATAGATGAACTTATTAAATATTTTGGTTCTGAGTCTCAGCTTAAGCAATCACTTCAGGCAGAAGGTATGACATTACGGGATTTAAGGAAAAAATATTTTGATGAAGCCAAAGCTATGCTTATTACACAAAAAATTATGATGGAGAAAACAAAAAATATTACGGTTTCAGCTTTGGAAGTTAAAAAATTTTATGAACAATATAAGGATAGTTTACCTGAACAGCCTGCCTCTTTTAAGTTAGCTTATTTGTATTTAAAAGCTGAGGATAAATTTCCAGATTATGTGAAAAGATATTCGCAACATACTGCAACTGTTGATAATGGTGGTGATCTGGGCTGGGTTAATAAATCTGATATATTGCCGGCTATTGCTGAAGTTCTTGATACATTGTCTTTATTTGAAATATCTATGCCGGTTGTTACTCCTTTAGGTTTTCATTTAATCCAGGTTACAGATATTGATACTATAAAAAAACTTTATAAAATAAGACATATTTTAATGAAATATAATTCTGACGATTCCAGTGGTGTTTATCAAAAGTTATTGTTGGTGAGAAATGAGCTGGTTATTAATGCTAATGTTTTAAAAGAAAAATATCATTTGATAGATAGTCTGAGAAATGCTATTATAGTTGGAAAGGATTCTTTTGAGACAGTGGTGAGAGAATATTCTGAAGATCCTGTAACAAAAGAGAAAGGTGGTAATGCTGGTTGGAGAAATATTTCAGATTTTAAAATGTTGTTCCCGGATAAATTTGATATAATTAAGAATTTGAAACCGGGCGATGTGTCTCCTATTTTGCGTTCTCATGAAGGTTTTTATGTTTTAAAAATTCTTGATTTTCAGGAGAAAAGAAAATTGACCCTTGAAAATGATTGGACTATAATTGAAAAATATGCACTTGAAGATAAAAAAAGAGCAGTATTTGATAGATGGTTAAAGCGAATTTCTAAGCATTATTATATAGAAATCAAAGATGCGTATTGATGTTTTTTTAAAAAAAGTTTTAATTTTTAAACAAAGAACGTTAGCTCAAAAGGCTATAAAAAATAATCTTGTTAGAATAAATTATTCCCCTGCTAAATCTTCAAAAGAAGTGAAAGCAGGGGATATCATAGAAATTGATTTACCGAAAAAGTATTTATTAATTGAAGTGATAGAAATTCCCTCTGGAAATGTTCCTAAAAAAGATGTTTTGAAATATTATAAAATTTTAAAAGAAGAAATAAAAAATAACGATTTTTTGTTTTAGATGATAACTAAATATAAATCTTTTTTTGTTAAAAATAAATTTGATTTAAATAAAGTGAATAATATATTTTCAAATATCTTATATCCTGAGAAGGTAATAATAAAATTTATCGATTTCTGGAATAATCTTATTGAAAAAAGATTAGATCTGGTGGAAACTGTCAGAGAGCGATTTATTAATGATGAGAATTTTGCTTTGCTTTTGGTTTCTTTTTTGTTGCATTCTGATTTTTATGCTATAATTTTAAAAAATTACCCTCATTTAATAGAAAATTTTTTCGATTATGATAAAAGTGAGTCTTATATATCTAATTTGTATTTGAATTTAAAAGAAAAGTTTTTAAATTTTAAAAACACGGCAGATGAGATCTTATATGATATAAAATTTTTTAAGATAAATTCTTTTATAAGAATAATTCTTAATGATATTTCTAATAGATTGCCTTTAATAGAAATTGTAAAAATGATTAGTCTGGTAGCAGATTATTCTCTTGAATTAATGTTTTTTTATGCCTATAAAAAATTAGTAGAGGCTACAGATAACCGCTTTGATTTTAATTATATACGTGATAATATAGCTGTTGTTTCATTGGGGAAATTAGGAGGAATGGAATTAAATTATAGTTCAGATGTTGATATTATTTATATATGTAAAGATAATATTGATTATGATAATTTATCCGTACTTGAAAAATTTTGTCAGTATCATATTCAGGGAATGGAAAAGAAAGATTCTTTGCCTGCTATTTTTAGAGTGGATTTAAGATTGAGACCAAATGGAGAACAGGGAGCTTTATTAAATAAAGTATCATCTTATATTAATTATTATTATAAATATGGGCAGTTATGGGAAAAGCAAGCTTTAATAAAGGCAAGGTATTCAGCAGGTAATGAGGAGCTTGCAAAATTATTTTTAGATAAAATTTCCAATTTATCATATGAGCCAAAGCAAGATATTATTTTTATTGAAAAAATCATTGATATTAAAAATAAAATTGAAAAGAATATTGAGAATAAAGTTCTACAAAATTTTAATATTAAGCTTTCTTCCGGAGGAATTAGAGATATTGAATTTATTGTACAATCAAAACAGATTCAGTACGGCTATGAGATCCCATCGTTAAGGGTTCAAAATACTATAAAAGCCTTAAAATTATTAGGAGAAAAGAAAATAATAAATACAGATTTTGTGAATATTTTACTTAAAAATTATTCAATATTGAGGTTAATAGAACATAGATTACAAATATATAATGAATCGCATACTTATGATATAAATTTTCAAGATGAAATTATTCCTATTATAGCCAAAGATTTAAATCTTTTTAGTACAGATTTGAATAAAATTCGTAGTGAATTTATGAATTTTCTTTTTAGAATAACAGAACAAAATAGAATGATTTTTTTGAAATTGTTAGTCCAGACATTGGATTTTTTCAAGAAAAAAATTAATATTTATAAAGCTATAGGGAAGGGGTATCAAGAAATTTTAGAAAAGCATTTTTCTAAACTTGAGATAGGTTATTTTAATTTTTTTTCTGAAGAGGATATTATAAAACATGTGAAAATGGTTAGCAAAATTCACTCGGATAATAAAGTTGAAGTTGATTGCCATAGAGATGATAAATTCTATATTGTAGATATTGTAGCATTTGATTTTATTGGAGAATTGTCTATTGTATGTGGGCTCATATCTTCATATAATTTTCATATAGGCTCTGCTGTTACATTTTCTTATAAATGGTGGGGAGAAGAAAAGAAGCATTTAAAACCGGAATTGATGGTTGGGCAGTTTAAATTATTTTCCAAAGAAGAGATTTCATTTCCTGTAGCGAGATTTGAGAAAGATTTAAATTATTTTTTTGAACAGTTTTTTAGAGAATCTGATTATAAGTTTGATAATACTTTTTTTCAGGAAATTTTTAATTTATCCAGCAATACAGAACATAAGATGATGCCTATGGATATTGTTGTTGATAATGATTCAGATGAACATTATACAATTTTAAAGATTTCTTCTTATGATGATTTTGCTTTTTTATTTCAGTTGACGCGAATTTTATCTTTACGTAAAATTTTTATTGGAAAAGTTGAAATTTCTACAGATGGATCTTATATAAATGACATTTTTTATCTTACTGATCATAGAGGAAATAAGATTGTAGATATTGGCAAAATAGAGGATTTAAAAATTATTTTAACTTTGCTTAAACAATTTTCTCAGTTTTTAGTATTTTCTCCTGATTATAGAATGGCTCTGGAAAATTTTAATTTTTTGATTGATAAAATATTAAAAGAAAAGGGGAATGATAAGTTACCAATTCTTGGCAATCAAAAAATAATGACTGATTTAGCAAGGATTTTTGGCACTTCTTATATGACATGGGAATATTTTTTAAAATTACATTTCGAGCATCTTATCCCATTATTTGACAATTTAGATTTTTTGGATATAAAAAAACGTAAGAATGATTTAATAAAACAATTAAAAAATCGAATACCTCCTGAAAAAAAATATGATTTTGATTATATAAAAAAGCAAATAAATAAATTTAAAGATGAAGAATTATTAAGGATAGATTTGCGATATATTTTAAATAAAATAGGCTCTTTTAGAGAATTTTCACGGGAATTATCAGAACTTGCTCATGTTATACTTCAGGTGGTAGTTGAATATATTGATAATATTTTAGAAAAAAAATATGGGGTTTTAGTAAACTCGATTGGAGAGAAGGTTCCAGCTGTTATTTTAGGTTTAGGAAAACTCGGTGGAAGGGAACTTGGTTATGCTTCTGATATTGAAATTCAGTTTATATACCAGAGTGACGGTTTTACAGAAGGTGATACTAAAATCAATGCGGCTGAATATTTTAATAAATTTATGGAAATGCTTTTGTCTATGATAGAAGCCAGGAAAGATGGAATTTTTGAGTTGGACTTGAGATTAAGACCCTATGGAGAAGATGGGTCAATTTCCATTTCACTGAATTCTTTTAAACTATATTACTCTTTAAGTGGTAACGCGGATCTTTGGGAAAGACAGGCTTTGATAAAAAGTCGGGTTATATGTGGTATAGGAGATTATAGCAATTTAGAGAAGGAATTAACTTTTTATATTAATTCTTATGTTTATAATGAAAAAATTATTCCATTTTCATATATACAAACATTTCGTAAAAAACAGATTGATAATTTGAAAGATAAGCAAAGATTTAATGTAAAATTTGGAAGAGGTGGACTAATTGATATAGAATATATAGTTCAATTCCTCCAGATTAAATACGGACATGATTATAGAGAAATTAGAGATACCAATACTTTATATGCAATTGAAAAATTATACCTTAACCAGTTTATAGATAAGGAGCAGTATTATATTTTAAAAGAAGGGTATTCTTTTTATAGAAATATTATTAATGCTTTGAGGATTGTTAAAGGAAAATCTAAAGCAGTTTATTTACCAGATTATTCTACAACTGATTTTAAAATTTTATCGAGGAGAATGTATTTGTTAAAATGTCTGAATAATGATAAATCAGATTATTTGAAGGATAAAGTAGAATTTTTTAGAAAACAAGTTACTAAATTGGTGGATGATTTTTTAAAGGATGAAAATTAGTGTTGTTATTTTGACTTTTAATAGTCAAGATTTTATCGAAAAATGTCTAAATTCTGTTTTGGAACAGAGTTTAAGCCCAGATGAAATTATTATTGTAGATAATAATTCAAAAGATAATACTATTAATATAATAAAGGAGAAATTTTATAATAATAAAATAATTTTTTTACCTCAGTCATTTAATACCGGCTTTGCTAAAGGAATGAATATAGGTATTAGAGCTTCCACTGGGGATTATGTTTTGTGCTTAAATGCAGATACATACTTAGATAGAGATTTTCTAAAATATTCCATTAAATATTTTATAAAATATAATAATGTAGGTTCGATTACTGGCAAAATTTTGAGAATGGATGATAACAAGAAAATAGATACTGTAGGGAATTTTTTAAATTTACGATTTACTTTGAAAAATAGTAAAAATACAGAGAAAAAGGAGTTTATTTTTGGGCCTAATGGCTGTGCTCCAATTTTTTCCCGGAGATTTTTAGATGAGATTTGCATTAATAATCAATATTTTGATGAACAATATTTTGCATTTATGGAAGATACAGATATAAATTGGAGAGGACAGATTTTTGGATATAGTTCATTGTTTGTTCCAGACGCAATAGTTTATCATAAAAGATCTGCTTCTTTTGATGGCAAGGTATCATTTTTTGAAAAACCTTTGGAAATTCAGTATATGGTTTTGAAAAATAGATATAGAACTTTGATTAAAAATTTAGATTTTTTATCATTTTTTGTAATATCTCCTCTATTTATTATTGAAGAATTTTTTGTTTGGAGCTTTCTTTTATTAAAATCAGTAAAGTATGTTAAATTTTTAGTTAATATAATTGATGAACTTATAAAAGAAAAAGATTATCTTAAATTATGGAAAAAAGAGATATATTCAAAAAAGAAGAGGTCGTTTTTTTATATTTTAAAATTTTTAAGAATATAGGTTATTATGGAAAAGTTTTTGATTATATATATGATCGATATGCTTTTAGTTATGTAATAATGTTTTACAGGTAGAATAAGATCGTTATATTTGATTTTTGTCTGTTTTTTATTTTTTCTTATTTATTTTATGGAAAATTTATTTAAACGTTTTAAAAAAAGCTTGACAAAGAAGATATATTTTTTTATTTTAATTTAACCGATTAAATAAAGGAGATAATTATGAAAAAATTTTTAATTTTATTGTTATTATTTATTGAGATTGTTTCTTTTTGTAGTAAGGAAAGTGAAAACAATATTAAACAGCAAACTAAGAAGGTTATTTATGCAGGAGCACGAGCTTCAAATTATGGAATATATCCTTTCCCTGCGCCATCAAGATGGGTGGATATGGTTGATGCAATTGCTGGCAATTTTGAAGGAAGTATTCCCACAGTTATTTGGATTGTTGGAGTAATGTATGGAGATAAAGATTGTTATTTGTTTTTCCCAAGACCTCAGGATGGCAAAAATTATGAACATATAAGATTTCATGATTTTGATTATTATGAGAAATATTTGTCTTATTTTGATGAACATAATGTTAAAGTATTTTTACAGGTTGAACCTGCTAATGCAGAAGTAACGGATTTGATAGAATTGGTATTAAATCGATATAAAAAACATAAATGTGTTATTGGATTTGGTGTTGATGTAGAATGGTATAGAGAAGCTGATGCACCGGATTGGGGAGTGAAGGTCTCTGATAGTCTTGCTAAGGCATGGGAGAATAAAGTTAAAGAAATAAATTTTGATTATAAGTTATTTTTAAAACATTGGGATTATAGATGGATGCCGCCGAATTATAGAGGAGAAATTATTTTTGTTGATGATAGCCAGATTTTTCCTGATTTTGATTCTATGTTTCATGAATTTATAGATTATTGGTCTAAAAGATTTTATCCAAATCAGGTGTGTTTTCAGGTTGGTTATCCGAGTGATTATAAATGGTGGAAGAATATGGATAATCCTGTAAAAGAGATTGGCCAAAAGTTGATTGATAGTACAGAGCAAAGCTGTGGGATTTTTTGGGTTGATTTTACATTATATAAGCTTTTTCCGTATAAAAGATAATATTTATTTTTTTTTTATATAAAATCCAGTTAAGGATAATATAATCCCAATTAATCCTATAAAAAGGCATATAGTGAAAAGTAAAAAGCATATATTTTTTAATTGAGGTATAAAAGCCAACCCTAATAAAAAAACTTCTATTATTAAAAGGAAAAAGGATATTTTATTATGAAAGGCAATAAAATCATTTTGTGGTGCCAGAAATGGGATAAATGCTACAAAGGGGATATACCCCAATGCAGCAATTATTTTATCCTTAAAGGAAATAATCATTTACTTAAATTTAGTTCATAATAGGATAACTTAACAATATCTAATTTAGGATAATCTTCAAAAGTGTCAATGATTTTTTTGTAATTATCAAGTGCTTCTTTAATCTTTCCAGCTTTTGAATAGGAATCAGCAGCTTTTTCGATTAAGAAAGGTTCTCCATATGTATTTTTTAGAGCTTTAGCACCTTCTAAATATGCTTTTGCAGCGTCTAAATATTTTCCTTGCTGAGCAAAGCAATTGCCAATACCATCATAAGCGCCATACTTATAGATAATTACATCATTATAGTCTTTGATGTATTGTTGATAGTAGTTTAAGGCTTTACCATATTCACCTTTATTGTAGTAACAATTTCCAACAATTATATTGCAATATCCGGCCTGTTTTGTACCATTATATTTTCTCAACATTTCTTCACCTAAAGCAATTGTTTGGTCGAGATTGTTTTGATAGTACATTACTTCAACTTGACCTAATGCTTCAATAGCTTTTGCTTCTCTGGTTTGTTTTTGATGTCTGATGAATAGAAAACCTACAATTAGAATTAGTAAAATGGTGCCGACAGTATTAATAGTTTTTTTATTCTGTTCATATTTCTCTTTAAAAGAAGCTATGGACTCGATAAATTCATCTTCTTTTAAGTTTTTTTTAGTGATTCGTTTTTTAGCCACATTTCCTCCTTTTCAAATGTTAGCACAATTTTTTTAATTCGTTTAGAATTTCTAAAGCTTGTATAGGTGTTGTTGTATTTATGTCTATTTGTTTTATTTTGTCTATAATTTCTTCTGTAGGTGTTTTGAATAATGTTAATTGTTGTACTTTTGAATTATATTGTTTGGTTTTTTTATTAATTGAAATATTTTCTTCTTCTTCTAATTGATGAAGAATTTCCTTTGCTCTATCCAATAATTTTTTTGGCATACCAGCAAGAGCAGCCACTTCTATACCATAACTTTGATCTGCTGTTCCAGGTTCTACTTTTCTTAAAAAAACAATATCATCGCCTACTTTTTTAACAAGAATATTATAATTACAAACACCTTCTAAAAGCAATTCAAGTTCTGTTAACTCATGGTAATGTGTGGCAAAGAGCGTTCTTGCTTTGATTTGTTTATTATTATGCAAGTATTCCACAAGAGCCCATGCTATACTAAGTCCATCAAATGTGGAAGTTCCTCTACCTATTTCATCTAAAATTATTAATGATTTATTTGTAGCGTTATTTAGAATATTGGCAGTTTCATTCATTTCAACTAAAAAAGTACTTTCTCCTCGTGCAAGATTATCAGATGCGCCTACTCTTGTAAAAACTCGGTCTACAATACCAATTTTTGCATAATCAGCTGGGATATAGCTTCCCATTTGTGCTAAGATTACGAGCAATCCTACCATTCGTAAGTATGTAGATTTTCCCGCCATATTCGGTCCTGTAATAATAATAATTTGTTTATTTTTTGTATTCAGTTCAACATCATTAGGAACAAATTGCTGTTGATTCAACAACGTTTCAATCACAGGATGTCTGGCTTTTTTCATCACAATTTCATCAGAATTATCAAGTTCTGGTTTTGTATAATAATTAATTCTTGCAATAAAAGCAAGTGTTATTATAACATCAAGTAACGCTATAGCTGATGCGCTTTTTTGAAGTATATCTATTTTTGCTAAAACTTTACTTCTAATTTCATAAAATAATTCTTCTTCTAATTTAAAGATTTTTTCTTCTGCATTAAGTATTTTTTCTTCATATTCTTTAAGTTCAGGTGTGATAAAACGTTCTGTATTTACCATAGTTTGTTTTCTAATATAGTGTTTTGGGACTTTATCGAGATGTGCTTTTGTTATTTCAATAAAATATCCGAAAATTTTGTTATATTTGATTTTTAATGAATTAATGCCTGTTTTTTCTATTTCCTGTTTTTCTAAATTGGCAATATAAGATTTACTATCATATCTTAATTGTTTTAGCTCGTCAAGTTCTTTATTATATCCTTTTTTTATAAAGCCGCCTTCTGTGATGGTTAAAGGAGCATTTTCATCTATAGATTCATCTATTAATTTAACCAAATTATCATATTGTGGTAATGAATTTATTATAAGGTTGAGATTTTCAGAGCTGGTATTTTGTGGAAGATTAGCTTTAATATCAGGAATTATTTTTAGGATTGATGCTAATTTTAATAAATCTCTGGCATTTGTTCGTCTGCTATTTATTTTTGCTAATAATCGTTCAAAATCTCCGATTTTTGATAATATATTTTGTATTTCATCTATTAAGTCAGAATTATTATAGAAGAATGTTATTGCTTTTTGTCTATCTAAAATGAGGTTAATATTTACTAAAGGTTGGATTATCCATTTTTTTAAAAGCCTTGAACCCATTGGGGTTTTAGTTTTATCTAATGTAGCAAATAAAGTTGTGTCAATATCATCTTGATTTAAAGGAGAAATTAGTTCAAGGTTTTTTCTTGTAGAGGAATCGATTATCATATATTCTGAATTATTTAGTAGCGAAATTTTGTTAATGTGATTTGTAGGCTGCTGTTTTTCTTCTAAATAAAATAAAATAACTCCCGCAGTAATTATTGCAAGATTATAATGTTCTAGTCCAAAACCTTTTAAATTTTGTGTTTTAAAAAATGTAGTTAGTTTAAAATATGCTTCATTAAAATTGAAACGCCATTGATCAAATTCTGTTATTGTGGTTTTTAGATTTTTTAATTTATTTAAAGTTTGATTGTTGGTGAAATTTTCTGGAATTAGAATTTCTGCGGGTTTGATTGAGTCTATATAGTTTATTAGTTTATTGGAGTCATCAAATTCTCCAGTTTGAAATTCTCCGGTTGAAATATCAATTTGAGCTATACCAAATTTATTATTTTCCTCGAATATTGATATAAGATAGTTGTTTGATTTATTTTCCAGAAAATCATCATTTATTATAGTTCCTGGTGTAATTACTTCAACGACTTCTCTTTTAACGATACCTTTTGATTTTTTAGGATCTTCTATTTGTTCGCATATAGCAACATTATATCCAGCTTTAAGTAGCTGTTTTATATATTTGTCGACAGCATGATATGGTACGCCAGCAAGTGGAGTTTTGGGCATGGATTTTCCATGTGCTCGTGACGTTAGAGTTAGTCCTAATATAGGAGCTGCTATTTTAGCATCTTCGCCAAACATTTCATAAAAATCACCCATTCTAAATAGTAAGATTTCATTTTTATATTTTTTTTTGATGTTATAGTATTGCTCCATTATGGGAGTGAGTTTTTTATTATTGCTCATTTAGTTATTATAAAGAAATCCAGTCCTTCTTCTAATTTTAGTTTTTTCCCTGTTTGATAGGCATCCCATCTTTTATTAAATGGACCTACTAAAACTCTATAAATTTTGTTATTTTGATTTATTATATCATCAATAATTACGTTATATCCTGATTCTTGAAGAGATTTTTTTAAATTTATAGCATTATTTTTTATTTTAAATCCACCAACCTGACAGTAGAAAAGATTATTTTTATTTTGTTCATTTATTTCGAATTTTTCATTTTGTTCTTCTACAATGATTTGTTTGTCGAGCTGAGCTTCTAATTGTTTATATTTTTTCATTATATCTGGATTTTTACTGTTTTGCGCGCAGTAGTATATTTTTTTTAGTAAATAATCTTTATCAAGTAGATTTTGATTTTGATTGAATATATTTATTAGAATATTGAAAGCTTCTTCATATTTTTCTATCCCCATATATGCTTCAGCCAGGTCAAAATGTAGATAAATATTATTAATAGATTTAGATTTTTTTAGTTTTTCTAATATTTTTATACAATTATCATAGTCTTTTATAGCAAGATATGATCGAGCAAGTAAAAATTTAGCATTATCTATTATTTTTGAATTTGAGTAGATATTTATAAATTGGTTTAGATATTTTATCGCGGTATTGTAATAACCTGATATATATTTTATCTGAGATAATAAATATAATGCACTATCTGCCCTTTCGAATAAAGGATTTAATTCTAAAGCCCTTCTATAATAATATGATGCACTATCAGCAGAAAGAGATATTTTTCCTGCATAATAATAGTAGAGTGGATTTGTAGTCTTATTTAAGGAATCTTTTATAATATTTAATACTTTTGAAGTGTTGCCTTCTGTTATTAAACTATCAATATTTTGGGCATTAATTGTTAAAAAAGTGATGAATATTATTAAAGGAATGATTTTTTTCATAGTATTTCAAAGAGATATTCTAAGAATTTTTTATTTTGTTCACGAGTGCCAATAGTTACTCTTATAAATGAGTCTAAATGGTATCCTTTCATAGGCCTTACAATAATTCCTTTTTTTAGTAGATAATCAAAGATTTCATTGCCATCTTTTTTTGTATCTATTAAAATAAAATTTGTTTGAGAAGGAACATAGACTATACCTTTCTCATCTAATTTTTTTGAGATATATTCATATTCAGTTTTATTTAGTTCTTTTGATTTTTTTACAAAATCCTGATCATCTAAGGCAGCAATTGCAGCAGCTTGAGCCGGCATACTAACATCAAATACAT
>Ga0164318_10002719_pt1 | contig 16501 bp, 10 predicted proteins | sample GuaBasSedimGuay9_FD_113734 | JGI IMG/M metagenome (GOLD analysis project Ga0164318, IMG submission 113734) | Subseafloor sediment microbial communities from Guaymas Basin, Gulf of California, Mexico - Guay9, Core 4571-4, 0-3 cm | ecosystem: Environmental > Aquatic > Marine > Hydrothermal vents...
ATGGGAAGCCGCCATCCGAGTTTTGCAGCATTTTTAGTTTTTCGATATCTCTTGCCACGGATGCTTCCATTTCCTCGGCGGAGGGCAGCCCGTCTGCCTCAAAGGCGGTTAGTACGTCTCGCAGGGCGGCTATGCCTAACACACGGGAGGCCAATTGTTCTGAACATTCATAAGGGTACGATACCAGGTAAAGCACGGCATCGGTGAGGGCTTGCAGCGCGGTAGAGGAGGTGTTGATCTCTAATTCGCCAAATTGTGGAAAAACGCCTTCGGGGGCGGCTATAGGCTGGGCTACAGCTGCATCTCCATCCACCACGCCATAGGTGGCAAAAGCTTCGGTGGTGGCGGGTGTGTAGACTGGCAACTCGCCCAATGCGGCGTCCGCGTTCCGCCCGGCCACGCCCGCTATTTGGAAGCGGGCCGTTCCGGCCATCTCTGCCTGAGCGGGGAAGCGTACCTCCACCCTATCATTGGCAGGGACAGTTACCCGCAGGCCGGCGTCTTCGGTGAGGTTGAGATTGCTGACCCGCGCGACTACTTCAACCTCCATGGCTTCATCGGTTTGGTTCTGGATGACAACGGGAAGTTCAAATTGATCGCCAAAGTTGAGGAAACGCGGAGCGGAAGGGCGCACCATGAGCGGCAGGCGGGCGGTGATAGCAGCCTCGCCAGAGCCGAATTGCTTCCCGCTTGTATCCACGGCCACAACCATCACGCGGTAGCGGGTTAGGTTGTCGGGCAGAGAAACTTTTACGCTGGCACGGCCATTCTCATCGGTGCGTACTTCGGGGGCAAAGGTCGCCAGGGGATTGAAATCTACACGTATGCTAATAGGTTTGTCTCCAGCCGCCGCGCCTCCTACCCCATCCATTGCCATTTCCGCGGCAGGAGCTTCTAATGGCGCTTCCACTTCCATTTCTTTTACCACTTCTTGAACACCAAGGCTCTTCTCCGCTGCCATGTTTCTAGATTCATCTTGGGCGTGCTCGGCGAGGTCTTGAGGGTTAGCAAGGATAATGCTGGCACGGCTGTAGTAACTGTTGAAGCCGGACGGCCGCTCTTGGTAGAAAACAGAAATAGGGTCGGTCATCTGGTAGCCAGTGAGGGCTAGGATAGCCTCATCTACCACCACGGCCACAAGTTCGGCGTTGGGGACGGGTTTCCCGTTGGCGTCTGTGAGAGTCAGGTCAAGCGTGGTCTCTCCGCCGGGTTCCAGTTTTTCTTCTTGAGGCGTTACCTGAAGAGAGAGTGTGCGTTCCAGAGGGGGGATGTTGAGGATGATCTGGCCGGTGGCGTATGCCGGGCGTGGAGGGGCTTCTTCAACGATTTCGCCCGCGGTGTTCGTGCGAGGCGCCGACCCCACCACGTCTACCTGAACGTGGAGGTTGGGGAAGTACTCCTCGGTGATGGGGATTTCTAGGGTGGTGTTGCCATCCTCTAGCGTGAAACGTTCTGTAGAGAGGATGCCGTTGCGGCTGAGGGTTAGCAATCCCTCGGCGGGGCTGAACGGGGACTGAACTAAAATTTCTGCCACATCGCCCGGTTGGTAAATTTCTTTGTCGGGGATGAGAGTGACGGTTTCTTGCTCCACTTCACGGGCCGGGGGATGTTGTCCGCCGCTTACCCAGCGGGTGAACGTGCTTTGGTTCTGCCGGCCTTCTCCATCGGTGATGGTGGCCGTGATTTGATAGCGCCCGCCCACCAGAGTCTTAAAGGAGCAAGTTACTGGTTCTTCTTGGGAGCCAACGCTGCATTCTTGAATATCTACTTCTTCTTGCTGCCACTTGCCGCCTTTGTACTTCCACTCTAAACGGGCGGCCTCAACGTGGATGGGACGATCAATTGCCGCGTTGCCATCCAAATCGGTGACTATCAACTCGACATCTAAAGGCTGCCCTTGTTGGACAAAGTAACGATCGCTGCGGAGGCCTACATAAAGATCGGCGGGGTGTACCATGAGGCTGGTGGTTCCAGCCCAGGCCTGGCGGTTGACATCGAAAACGGTGGCTTCGGCTAAAACACTGTATGGACGCAGCTCGGTTGCCGCGCCAAAGTCTAGACGCAAGTAGTGGTTGCCTGTGACATCTGTGAAGCTGTCATAGCTTTCGCCGGTTTCAAACTCGATGCAAGATTCATCCCAGTAGTACCACCATGGAGTCCATTTGCCAAAAGTGAAGTCGGGCCAGTTGGGGGGAGAGTAGTTGGTGGCAGAGGATGTCACCAGCCAGGATGTCTCGGCGTTGGGGAGCGGCCCTCCGGCGTAGTAGGCGGCTTCCACGGCTACTACGGCGTGGTCTCCTGCGAAATAAGGCCCCGTGGTCTCGTTGCGGGCTGTTACTTCAAACTCTGGGCGGCGGAATTCTTGAATTTGGAAACCGTGATAAAAACTATTTCCGTTCAGTCCGCCGAGGCTGCCTACAGCGTTCATTCGCAAAGAGGCGTAACCGAGATTGGCGTTTTCGGGCAGGGTAAAAGAGAAGTCAAAGCCGCCTATGGCGTTAACTTCTATGTTCCCTTGGCCGTATTCGTTACCCTGAGGGCCAAAGATGTAGTAATTTACGGATGTTACTCCATCCCCCACCATTTCTACATCTCCGCCTTCTTGGTTGCCTATGCGGCGCATCCAGCCCTTAACGTGAACTTCTTCGCCGGGGCGGTACATTTGCCGGTCGTCAAGAACGTACCAGCGCAGGTCGTCGTTAGATGGCCGCCGATACCAGCCGCCTTCATCCCAGTATGAGGTGGAGGAGAGCAATATAGCTGTATCTTTTCCCTGCTTGCCGATAAGGTACGATATTCCCTCGCTGGGGAGATTGAATGTGGCGGTTCCATCATCCCCAGTGGTGGTGCTTATCCCTGCCGAGTTTGACGTAACGCTCACACCATCCAGCGGAGTGCCATCCTTCAAGGCGTTGGCCCAAACTACCATCTCATCGCTATCTATAAAGGCATCTAGGCCTATTTGGGTCACCTGCGCCCAAACCTGAACGGTTTCCCAGTATTTATCTTCTTCAAATATGCCGCGATGAGGTTGGGCAATGATGATGAAGTGACCATAATCGCCATCCATAACATCGCTTAGCTCGATGTTAATTTCAGTTAGGACATCTGCGGGGGTTTTTAGGGTTTGGGTTTCATCTAGTACTAGTTTTCCGGGCGGATCTATTCCTTGGTCTGTTTGGCGGTATTCGCGCAAATATTTTTTAAAGGCCGGCCAATCAGATGGCTCTACGGCGTAGATTTTGACATCTAATTTGTTGTAGTTGATGGTATAAAGCGATAAGCTTGGCTCGGTATTAGATGGGTCTAGGGTGATGAAAGTTTTTTGCGGCCCAACTAGGAGCGACTCTGCGGAGCCGACCTTGAATTTCAATTCTGTATCCTTACCCAGCGTTTGGCCGAAAACGTCTTGAATGTCGCTGCTGACCGTCACGCGGTACGTGGTTTGCCCTTCTGTCATACCTCTAATTTGGATGGTATTTCCGTAGATATTCACACTCGCGCCGGGGATTTCTGGTTCTATGCTGAGGGTGTTTTCGTTATAAAATTCAGGGTCAATGGAGTTATTGAATTCGATGTAAAAAGGCGTTAACGGGCGGCATTCATTATCGTACCAAGAGCAACCGTGGTCTGAAATTTCCAACGGCGTGTAGGTATGAAATTGATAGTCGTGAGCATTCTTGGTAACTAACGGGCCTTCCGCCGAGGGTGTGCCGCGCTTAATGCGAACGGTGACGTCTGAGGCTTGGGGTAATGGCTCTTGCGTGCGGAAAGCCAGCCAACGTCCCTCTCCGGCGTTTTCGCTTAGGCTGCTAATTGTTTTGTCTTCCGCTATTTCTTTTTCTGTGGCTAGTATTATTTCCAAAGATTGATGCTGAGCGGTGACCTCAATATTCGCCAGCACCGCTTCGGGATTGATGCGTTGGTCAAAGGCCACGAAAAATAAGGTATCTAAAGGTTGTGGGGTATAAGCGTTGGGATATGTGCGCGTGACCGTGGGGGGCGGGGTATTGAATGAGAATTGAACCGTTTCTCTCAGCACGCTGCCGGTGGCCGATTCAACTCCGGCGGGGATGGTGACAGTGTACTCGGTAGCCATGGGCAGGCGGTCAATTTCATCAGAGTCATATTGGAAGTTGAGCGTTTTCGTGCCCAGCCAGCGCCAAGTTCCGGTCAGCTCTGGCACAATTTGCACGGGAACATCTTCTTTGGCTAAATTCGCGATAGTTGTCAAAGGAACCATGGGCTGATTGAATGTCACGTTCACGAAAGGCGCAATGGGGATTTCCCCTTCGGGGGAGTAACGCAGGACTTCCAGCGGGCCGGTTTCAACTTGCGTGAGGCCGGTAACGTCTGGGGGAAGGGGAAATTGTTCCTCAATCGTTTTTCCAGGGCGTGGGGGTGGCAGTACTTCCAGCGGGATTCTGAATTCGACCTCGTCGCCAGTTTCAGACGCCAGGGCTGGCAGGCGCGCCAGAATACGCGCTATCTCCGCTTCTGAGAGAGGTTCGCCAGTCGCTGCGGGCACAGGCTCGAAATCCAAAGGTTGGGCGGCTCCCTCGCTGAGACGAATGCTCAAGCCGTTTCCATCCCCTCCGCCAGACACAGTTGGAGAACCACTAGAGACGCTAACGTTGTCGCTGTCTGCTAGAGGAATAGTTTGCCCCGCAGTTGTTGGCCGCGCTGTTTTCTCGCCGCTCAGATATTGCGTAAACGCGCAAGCGAGGGTGTTTGTTAGTAGAATGAGTACGGTAAGTACGGGAAATAGATGTCGCGCGAGTGATGTTAGAGAGTTTTTTTTCATGGTTAGTTGCTCCTTGTTCTGTGATGGATAGATGTCATTATAATACAGACGTAGGAGGTGGAGGATTTGTTCCTCAAGGATTTTTTTTACTGGAATATGTACGCGATACCAGAATCAATACTGTGACATAATTACTCAGCGCGGGAACGCAGCGGCGTATCCAAAAGCAGGTGCAATGCGCGACTAGCCTTAAAAGCAAAAACTGCCCTCAAAAATACGGAGGGCAGTTTTTTTATCTAAACGCAAAATTATTTTTTCTTCTTGAGTACAGGGAGGCCGTTTTTGGTTTCAGATACTTCATAGCCCTCGGGAACTGCGTCTAGTGAGCCTTTTTCTTTGACAGCTTTAGCGAAGTAATAAAGTGTGCGTTCTTTGCCGCTCTTTGATACAGAAGTTGTTGAGTGCAGGAAATAAGTTGTTCCTTTTTCGTTTGTGTGACTATAGGCCATTTTTTTCTCCTTTTAGTAAAATTGATCAAAGTAATTAGACTAATAAATTCACCGTGCTAGTCAGATGATTACAGTATAGTACATTATCACCTCTAAGGCAACAATTAAATCCGTTTTCTTGGTGAGGAGCAGTTTTGCGCCTATAAAGAGGGATTCATGTGTTGATTGCTTTTTAGACATGACGCTTATCTTCTCTGCGGTGTATATTTAGAAGGTGTTATTTTGTGCCTCTGGCGTTTTGAAAGCTGGGTTACCAAAATCCGGCAGGGCAATCGCATACAGACAGGGAATCAATTTCATGTCTGCTACAAAAAAACTGCTCAAGCAGGTTAAGTTGCCTTCGCTTTGCGCGCCATAGGTAAGCAGATTTCTTTTGGCAGATTTGGAATTGATTCAAAATCGCTTTGGATGTTAAAAGGCGTTTGCCCTGCAAAACCCGGCAGAAAAACTTGACAAAGTTTCACTTCTTATTGTACAATGAAAACGCTTTCGAAAGCGTTTTCAGAGAATAGTGTTCTATAGTGAGGCTTATGTCCCATTTACAAACAAAACGATCTTCTCGAACAACAATCACAGATGTAGCCCGGCAGGCTGGTGTCTCTATATCCACTGTCAGTCGTGTTCTTAACCAATCTGCTCCTGTCACCTCAGAACTAGAATCAAGAGTAAAAGCCGTGATAGACGAATTGGGCTATCGCCCTCAAACAGCGGCACGTGCCTTGGCCGGCAGAAAGACCGATACTATTGGCCTTTTGCTCTCCGAAATAGGCCCCGACTTTTATCCTTTTATGATTAGGGGTATTGAGGCTGCGGCGCGGGAGAACCAATTCAATTTACTCATCAATGTAGCGGGGAAAGACACTACAGGAAATGGTGTTTCTTTTACATTGGGCGAACATAATACAGATGGGGTATTGGTTTTTCCTTCCAGCTTGCCAGATAAAGAGATAATTCGCTTGCACAAAAATGATTTACCCGTTGTTTTGGTGCAGCGGCCTTCCCCTGCAGGATTACAAATTCCGTGTGTGACCATTGAAAATAGATGCAGTGCTCGAAATTTGATAGATCATCTTATTGAAGTACATGGCTATCGCCGTATTGCTTTCCTTGCTGGCCCAGAAGACCATGAAGATGCCAATCAGCGTGAATTTGGTTATCGCGAATCGCTTGCCGCACATGGTATACCCTTTGATCCAAAATTAAAAGCAAACGGTCGTTTCAAATGGCAAGCATCCCACGAAGCGGTTGAGGCTTGGCTTCAAGATGGAGTTGAGTTTGACGCGATTTTCGCTTGTGACGATCAATCAGCTGTTGGCGCAATTAGTGCTGTTCGTCAGGCCGGTTTGAGTGTGCCAGAAGATATTGCCGTTGTGGGGTTTGATGACTCGGAAATATCACGTTATCTTTCTCCACCTTTGACAACAGTAAGGGTCCCAATTATGGAAATTGGACGTGCAGCGACTCTACAATTAATAAATTTGATCCAAGGTAATGTTCCTGTTTTTTCCAAGGAATTTGCGACAGAGTTGGTAATTCGCCGCTCATGCGGGTGTAGTAATGTCTAGGTTATATGAATAAAGAAGCTGCTTTATCATTGATAGTGCTGTGTTCCATAACCTAATTATCCCAATAAATACATTCATCGAAACATCTTTTTAAGGAGGTGATGCTTTATAAATAATTGAATGCGCGGAATATACTGTTTTGCATATTGTAACTGTAAATAGCATTACTTACCCTTTCTTAAGATAGGAGAGAGAAATAAAATGAAGAAAACATTACTTTTTGTGATTGCGTTATTAGTCATTGCAAGTATGCTTTTGACCGCTTGTAAACCAGCTACTACCGAAGAAGTTGCTCCCAGCGAAGAAGAAGCAGAAGTTGTTGAAGAAGTTGAAGAGGCTGAAGAGGTTGTTGAGGAAGCCGAAGAAGTTGAAGAAACCGAAAAAGTTCAAATTCGTTGGTTTGTTGGTCTAGGCACTGGCGCTCAACCAGAGCAAGTTCCTCTTGAAGAGGCCGTTGTTGCTCGTTTCAATGAAACTCATGACAATATTGAATTAGTTGTCGAGTTCGTTGACAATGCCCAAGCCCCCGATCAATTGAAAACACAGATTGCTGCTGGCGATCCCCCCGACATTATCGGGCCTGTGGGTTGGAGCGGAACCAATGAATTCACCGGGTTATTCCTTGACCTAGAACCCTACATGGGTGACTTTGATTGGAGTGACTTTGACATGGATTCTGTTGCTGCTTATCGACTTAATGGCGAAGACCTTCTGGGACTCCCCTTTGCGGTATTTCCTTCCATGATATTCTACAACACCGCCTTATTTGATGAAGCTGGTTTGGAATATCCTCCCCACGAGTGGGGTGGAAACTACGCCGATGGCGAAGTTTGGGACATTGCGAAATTAGAAGAACTAGCCATGTACCTAACAGTAGATGCCAATGGCAACGACGCCACCATGGATGAATTTGACCCTGAAAACATCGTTCAATTTGGTTACCATACTCAGTGGACTGACCCCCGTGGTCAAGCTGCCGCCCTTTTTGGTGGAGACAACTTCATCGATGCCGATGGCAATGCCGTTCTCTCTGACACTTGGCGAGAAGCTTTCAATTGGTACTATGAAGGTATGCACGAAAAACACTTTATGCCCAACGCTACCTACCAGGGAAGTGACCTCTTAGCTGCTGGCAACCCCTTTGACTCCGGCAACGTAGCCATGGTGCATTGTCATCTTTGGTACACTTGCTGCCTCGGCACTGTTGGCGAAAATTGGGATATTGCCGCTGTCCCATCTCACGGCGACGGCCAATTGGTCTCTAAACTGCACGCAGACACATTCCGTGTCTTTGCAGCCACTGAGCACCCCGAAGAAGCCGTTGAGGTTTTACTCTGGTTGACTGGCGAAGGTGCCGGCGATCTGCTCCAAATCTATGGTGGTATGCCCGGACGCAAGAGCCTGCAAGAAGAATTCTTCGCTGGCTTAGACGAGCAATTCCCCCAAGGCGTAGACTGGCAAGTTGCTATTGATGGTCTGGCTTATCCCGAGACCCCCAACCACGAATCCAACCTACCCAATTACGCCAAAGCCTACGACCGCATTGGCGCTTTCCAAACCCTTTACGAAACCGAAGCTGGCCTCGACATCAACGCCGAGCTAGACAAGCTGATCGCTGACTTGCAAGCAATCTTTGACGAAGTAAAGTAGTTTCACTTTTACATCATTTCTATTCTCAGATCGGGTGCTTAACACCGCTTTGAGAATAGAAACGTGGGATCAGCCTAAATTACTTTGGGCTGATCCCGCAATCGCGAAGCACCCTTGCCAAGGGATACCCACTTCATATTTCCCTTGTCGCCCACCACGCGCCGCTCGTTATTCTCCCCTTCAAGGAGCATCCCATGTCTACCGTTTTCTCTGAATTTTCATTCAAAAAATTGAAAGTTAAGCGTACTAAATTGTCGGCTTTGGCCAAACGTGAAGCGCTGTGGGGGTTGGTATTTCTTGCTCCCTGGATTATTGGCTTCTTGCTTTGGAGTCTTGGTCCCACGCTTGCTTCCCTAGCATTTTCTTTTACAGATTTTAATTTACTTCATCGAGAAACCATCCAATGGGCTGGGCTTGATAACTTTCGCTTATTCGCTTCTGACCCTTACGCCAAACTTGGAATAAAAGTCTCGCTGCGTTTTGCCGCCATAGCTCTGCCGGTTGGCATTTTCCAACCCATAATTATGGCTGCCATATTAAACGATGAACGTTTGTGGGCCAGACGTTTGTTCACCACCTTATTTTATATGCCGTCCATTGTGCCCATGGTCTCCGCTGTTTATATTTGGATGGGAATGATGAATACCCAAGCCGGATGGTTCAATAGAGCTTTGGCCGTATTTGGCATCACTGGTCCCGATTGGTTTAACTCCCAAGTTTGGATTTACCCCGCCCTGGTAATGATTGGTATGTGGGGAGTAGGGGATATGATGCTCATGACCTTAGCGACCATGCAAGGCGTCCCCACAGAACTTTACGAAGCCGCTCAAGTAGATGGAGCAGGCCCGCTTGCCAAATTTAGACATATTACCCTCCCCATGATCACACCGGTTATATTCTACAACTTAGTGCTTCAAAGCATTGGCATAGTGCAGTATTTCTTGGTGCCTTTTGTGCTCAAAGGACCAAATGGAGACCCCGGTAACGCCACCTGGTTCTATGGCATGCACTTATATAAAGAAGCTTTCGCCTATTCTAATATGGGGTACGGAGCAACCCTAGCTTGGATATTATTTGCCTTTGTATTGGTTATTACCATTATTCTATTCACAACCCAGAAATATTGGGTCTACTACGCCGCTGGAGAGGAGTAACCATGAATAATCTTTCGAAACCTAAGCACTCTTCTGCTTTAAAGCTGGAAATGAAAAAATTCCTTAGTAAATCAGGCTTCACCCTTTTCGTGATTATGCTCCTCATGGTCTTTTTAGCGCCCTTTGGGTATATGCTCACGACCTCAGTAAAAGACCGCGAAATGATTACCGGCTCCGATGCTCCCATACTGCCATCACGCCCTGCCCAGTACGAATACAATGGTGAAGAATACCCTGTTTTGCTCGTCCCAGATGAAAACGGAAATTTTCACGAATGGGCCATCATTAAAAAAGGACGCGAAGAAAGCACATTCATTGATACCAAAAATCCAGAAACTGGACCCATCCAATGGGAAGGCAAATGGCGAACCCTTGAAAAAGTTTGGAATTTCGATCCCGTCTGGAGCAATTTTGCCTATGTCTGGGAAACGGCAAAAATGCCCCAAATGTTAAGAAACACCCTCATCATTTCTGTAATAGGCGCTATTGGCACACTGCTATCTTGCACAGCAGTCGCTTATGGCTTCTCGCGTTTCCGAATACCGGGCAAAAGCATCCTCTTTATGCTTCTCATCTCAAGCGTCATTCTGCCCCAATTTGTGACCATTGTACCTACCTATGTAGTTTTTGAAAAATTGGGCTGGATAGGAAGTTGGCTGCCGTTGATAATACCCCACTTCTTCGCTAACGCTTACAACGTCTTCCTTTTGCGCCAATTCTTCCTCACTATCCCCCGCGAACTAGACGAAGCCGCCATGATAGACGGCGCCGGACCCCTCCGCCGCCTAATCTCCATCATCATTCCGCAGTCGATTCCCGTGCTGGTTGCCGTAGGCGTCTTCCACTTCATGTGGGCCTGGAACGACTTCTTTGGTCCCCTACTTTACCTCTCCACCAAAAAAGACCTCCAACCCATTTCCATCGGCATTCAACTTTTCAACGCTCAATACTCATTCCAACCGCACATGGTTCAGGCTGCCGCTCTCTTAGGAATGATTTTGCCGTTGGGTTTATTTTTCATAGCTCAACGTGTTTTCATGCGCGGCATCGTCTTTACTGGGGTGGAGAAATAACCTATGCCTAATATCAGGTTGTGGGGATGGAGGCTAGTGGGTGTTTTTCTGGCCTTGAGCCTTGTCGTTTGTGACCTGGGGGGAGGGAAAACGCCCCCCCCAACAGAGATGCCCACCCCCACAGAAAACCCCACCCTCACGCCGCTCCTCCCCACCTGGACTCCTGTCCCCAGCCCTATCCCCCACACGCTTTATATTGACGTTGAGCAGAATCTTGGGCCCATCAGCCCCTACATCTACGGCGTAAATTACGGACCGTGGGCAATGCCATCCCTAGAGATGTTGCCGCTGGCCGAAAAATCTGCCGTGACTTATTTGCGCTTTCCGGCGGGGGAGTGGGGCGACCAGTACGACCTCAAAGATTATCACATTGACCGTTTTATAGCCTTTGCCAGAAAATTAGGCGCGGAACCGAAGATTAACGTCCGCATGCCCGGCGGGACGCCCGAACAGGCCGCCGAGCTGGTGCGCTACTGCAATGTAGAAAACGATTACAACGTGCGCTACTGGGCCATTGGCAACGAACCTAGCCTTTATAGCACTAATCCTGCCTATGAAGATTTTGATACCGAGCGTTATAACCGAGTCTGGCGTGAATTTGCCGAGGCTATGAAAGCCGTAGACCCAAATATCATTCTCATTGGGCCAGAGACGCACCAATACACAGGTGACCCCGATTTTGACCCCAAAGATGAACACGGACGCGACTGGGTGCGGGAATTTTTGCTTGCCAATGGTGACATGGTAGACATTGTTTCTATTCATCGTTACCCGTTCCCCCTTAACAAAACAGGCGACACCCAAACTATTGACGACCTGCGGCAAAATTCCCGCGAGTGGGATACCATCATTCCCAACCTGAGAACAGCCATTCGTGAGACCACCGGGAGAGATCTACCCGTAGCGGTCAGCGAAATCAACTCTGATTGGACGCACACCATAGGTGGAGAAGCTACCAACGACTCGTTTTACAACGCTATCTGGTGGGCTGACGTTTTGGGACGCATGATCCGCCAAAAAGTGGAGATTGTAGCTTACTTTACATTATCTACTTATGACAGTCAGGGCGGATATGGCTTAGTGGCAAAATATGAGACTCGCCCCACTTACTACGTCTACCAGATGTACCAGCACTTTGGTGAAAACTTAGTATATTCCTCATCTGATGACCCCGACCTCTCAATTTACGCCGCTCAACGAGAAGATAGCGCCCTCACAGTCATGATTATCAACCTGGGACCGGAAGAGAAGCAAACTCCCCTGCGCATAGATGGTAGAGATACCAGCGGTTCAGCCGAGGTGTGGCTTTTTGACGCCGAACACCAAGCCGAGCAAGTAGAGTCACAAACTCTGGTCAGCGGAGATATTATCACCTTACCGTCTCAATCTATTACACTCTACGTTTTTCCATAGTCTCCTTTAGAGACCTAGTAACCGTTCACTCCCCTCTAATAAAAAAGCGTTGATGTGTCACTCTGAGAGAACGTGTCTCAGCAAAGCTGAGATAAAGTGAACGAAGAGTCTCCCTCTCGTAAGCGTAGGAGATTCTTCGGGAAAAACGCCCTCAGAATGACATACTCTTGAACGTTTGCGGGAGGGGGGGGAATAATTACGAGACCTAAAACACCTTATATTTCTCATAACCTCACCTTGGAGAATAAACGAAATGAAAGTCACAGTAATTGGTGGAGGATCAACCTATACTCCTGAATTAATTAGCGGTTTTTTAGAGCGTGTTTCCACTTTCCCCGTCACTGAACTATGTCTGATGGACATAGATAAAGAACGCCTAGAAGTCGTGGGCGGATTCGCGCAGCGCATTGTAGAGGCCAATGGATCGCCTTTCACGGTGACGCTCCTTACCAACCAGCGAGAGGCTCTTCGCGGTGCATCTTACGTGGTCACACAACTCCGGGTTGGGGGGATGGAATCCCGCCGCAGGGATGAATATTTAGGTCGGCGCCATGGCCTAATTGGACAGGAAACCACCGGCGTGGGCGGTATGGGCAAAGCTCTGCGGACTATTCCCGTAATTTTAGGTATCGCCAAAGACATGCGCGAAGTTGCCCCAAACGCTTTACTGGCTAATTTCACCAATCCCTCTGGCATAATCACCGAAGCTTTGTTCCGCTACGCTCCAGATGTGCAAGCCGTTGGGGTTTGTAACGTTCCCATCACTACTAAGATGCACATGCTAGAAGAGTTAGAACCACGCTTGGGGTCTGGTATTTCTCCCCAGCAGGCAAGTTTAGACACCCTGGGATTGAACCATCTCTCTTGGCATAGAGGATTTAACGTGGACGGCGAGGACTTTTGGCCTGAAATCATGGAAAATTATCTAGCCGAGCTAAAATCTAGTGACGACCCCGAATGGGAGCCGCGCATGATTGAATCCCTGGGCATGATTCCAAATTATTATCTGCAATATTTCTATCACACCGACCGCAAATTGGCTGCTCAAGATAAATGGCCACCCTCCCGTGCGGAGGAAGTGATTGAGATTGAAAAAGATCTCCTCGCGCAATATGCCAACCCCTCCCTCACGAAACCGCCAGAAGACCTCATGAAACGTGGTGGAGCATATTACTCAACCTTGGCTACTCAATTACTCAACGCACATTATAATGACCTGGGCGAGACACGCATTGTCAACGTTCGGCACAATGGAGCAGTGGAGGGTTGGCCCGCCGACTGGGTGCTAGAAATGCCCTGCCGCGTGGATAAAGCCGGAGTGCATCCTCTGCCCACAGAGCCACTTCCAGAGGTTTGCTTTGGCTTGCTGGCTAATGTGAAAGCCTACGAAAAACTCACCGTGGAAGCCGCTGTGCATGGCAACCTCGAAGCCGCTTACCAAGCCATTTTAGTTCATCCTCTTGGGCCTCCCGCCGACCAGGTGCAAACTGTGCTGGACGACATGCTAGAGACGCATAAAGAATATTTACCGCAGTTTTAACGAGGAGTTGCTAACGTGCCAAAATTCCCTCCACTTCCCATCACATCACCCTGGGTTGAAAAAAAACTATCTCAATTGACTCTCGACCAAAAAATAGGGCAGCTTTTGCACCCCAACTTTTTCCCCACCACCAATCCCGAAGAGCTAGCTGAAGCCTTAGGAGATGTGGAGCCAGGCGGAGTCTTTTTGCACCCCGGCACGGGAGAAGCTTTCCAAGCGACAATTCAGTGGTTACAAGAACGTGCCTTTATACCCATAATTATTTCCTCTGACCTAGAAAACGGCGCGGGACGCATCATTGAAGGAGCGACCACTTTCCCAGAGCTAATGTCGCTGGCCGCCACCGATAATGAGCAATACGCTTACGAAATGGGCCGCGCCTCTGCCCTAGAGGGACGTGCTTTTGGCGTCCATTGGGCATTTGGCCCGGTGGTAGACATCAACGCTCACCCCCACTCCCCCGGCTCTAACGCCAGAACGCTGGGAGACTCCCCAGAGCGTGTCTCGCGCCTATCCCAGGCCATCATCCAGGGCATGCAAGATCATGGCCTTTGCGCCACCGCTAAACATTTTCCCGGCAGCGGCTTCGATGACCGTGACCCCCACCTTTGCACCACTATCAATCCCCTGCGCATGGATGAGTGGTTTCGGCTCAGCGGGCGCATGTTTCAAGATGCCATTAATATGGGCGTGTGGAGCATTATGATAGGTCACACTTCGCTGCCTGCCTGGGACGCTGGGGATGGCTCTCACATCCAGACCGCGCCCCCCGCGCCTATCTCTCGCCGCCTCATCACAGATTTGCTGCGCGAGCGAATGGGCTTCGATGGACTTATCATCACCGATGCCATGGATATGGCTGGCGTTACCGCCTGGGGCACGTTCGATCAAATTATCCCCAAAACCATAGAAGTAGGCTGTGACATGATACTTTTCGCTGATATGAAGCGCGATTTCGCTTTTGTGAAGCAAGCCGTGGAGGATGGACGCCTCAGCGAAGAGCGTATTGACGAATCTGTGCGGCGTGTGCTGGCTCTAAAAGTTTTGCTGGGGCTGGATGATGGGGCGCTGCAGCCCCCGAGCGATTTGCCTCAAAGCGAGCCTTTTCAGCGTCTCAGCCGCGCGATTGCCGAAGATGCTATCACTGTGGTCAAAGACGAAAATGAGATATTGCCGCTCAAATTAGAAGAGGGCACGCGCGTTCTCTCTTATCATCTTCGCGGCGACCCAGAGCTGAACGTGGATACCTTTGACGATATGCTCCGCGAGCGCGGTGTTGAGGTTACGCGAGCCACCGAGTCGGCAGAGAACAATCCCCACCCCAGCGAGTTTGACAAATTTGACGTCATCCTCTTCCAGGCTGTGATGGCGCCCTCCTGGGGCACAAATCGTATTCGTCTGGCGGGGAACTACATGCGCTACGTTTGGAGATTCATCACCGCCCATCATCCCCGTTTAGTATTTGTCTCCTACGGATCGCCGTACCATACTTACGATATGCCCAATTTGCCAACGGTCATTAACGCTTACTCGCCCGACACATCCACTCAAAAGGCGGTCTTGCGCGTCCTCACCGGCGAGATAAAAGCCAAAGGACACAGCCCGGTTGACCTAGAAGCTCCTTATCGTTTCAAAAACCATTTGCTATGAAGCTAAAATTTCACCGCGTATTGGGATTATTTTTATCCGTCTTGATGTCTGGCTGCACAAATTCGCCCCCCGCTTCTTCCACGGCGCAAACAGAACCTCAAGAGACTGTTGCCGCGACTGCGATTCCAACGGAGCAAGCACCTCCCCTGCGGGCTGGTTTGCGCTCTTCAAGTTATGGCATTTCACCCTTCCCTAGCCCAGAATGGTGGCTCAATTCCACCACCTCTATGGCTGCGCCTTTTGAAGACGCCGTGCCCTCTGTTGTTTGGATTGTGGGCATAGTGGATGGCACAACGTGCAGGCTTAACTTCCCCACCGAGACGGACGAGGATTATCCCAATATTATCACCAGCAATTACTGGGATGCCAACGAAGCCTACCTAGACGCATTCGATAAAGCCGGTATCCGCGTTTGGCTTCAAGTAGAACCCGCCGGAGCTGACGTTTCTACACTTATTGACCTTACCTTAGAGCATTATGCTTCACATCCCAGCGTGGTGGGCTTTGGCGTGGACGTAGAGTGGTATAAGCAAGAAGAATATTCTGAAGGAAAAACCGTTACAGACGCGGAGGCTCAAGCCTGGAGCGAGCAAGTCCGTTCCTATAATTCAGAATATCAGCTTTTCCTCAAGCACTGGCTCCCCGAAAAGATGCCTCCCACTTATCGTGAGGGAACGATGTTCCTAGATGATAGCCAGATGTTTGATTCTCTGGATGGCATGGTGGCTGAATTTGTGGCTTGGGGCGAGTACTTCGCTCCTGCCCCTGTTGGCTTTCAATATGGCTATCCGCGAGACAGGAATTGGTGGGAGCAGTTAGCAACCCCGCCAAGTGATATTGGCAAACGTCTGGCAGAAGAAATTCCTAACCTGACAGACTTGTATTGGGTAGACTTCACCGCCGAAGAGATATGGCCCCAGGAGTAATTGGAAATTGCTACAATGGCACATTTAGCAACCAGTTTACCAATATCCGGTAGTGATTAGATTCTAAGTGAAGCTACGCTCTAGCCGCCGTCCTCGGCGGCGGGAACGCCGCTATGAGCAAGCTTTTACCACTTACTTTGTACCACTACTCAATATCCCAACCCCCCAGTTTACCAATTTACCATTAAAACCATGAACAAATTTGAAATTGGCGTAAAAATATATTCTAGCGACTGGCTGCTAAAATATGGCTTTTCCCCTCGCGAAGCGGCACGCG
>Ga0164318_10002720_pt1 | contig 16498 bp, 18 predicted proteins | sample GuaBasSedimGuay9_FD_113734 | JGI IMG/M metagenome (GOLD analysis project Ga0164318, IMG submission 113734) | Subseafloor sediment microbial communities from Guaymas Basin, Gulf of California, Mexico - Guay9, Core 4571-4, 0-3 cm | ecosystem: Environmental > Aquatic > Marine > Hydrothermal vents...
ATTCCGGAAAAGTATGTGATTGTTCATGAAAAACTGGGAACGTGGAATTCACCGGAATGGCAGGAATGGATCCGACCTACTTTCCCGGAGCAATCCATTCGAAAGGATTATGATTAAGAAATAAGGAAAGAAAAATGGTCGGAGCGAGAAGATTTGAACTTCCGACCCCACCCACCCCAAGGGTGTGCGCTACCAGGCTGCGCCACGCTCCGACCAGTACAGTTCATTATAGTGACCATACTGTAAATTTCAATGTTTTTCTGGCTGAATGGCGCCTAAAACAGATTTGTTTTTTGTCTGAGATTCATGAAACAGCAGGTTTACCACCGGGATATCGGGTTCCAGGCTGGATGCCAGAACGATCAGAGCATCTTCACCGGGTTTGACAGAAGCAGAATGGCTGCGAATGTAATGCTGAGCCACAAGCTCCCGCCGAAGGACTTCCTCAAGTAGAGGAAGAGAAACGTGGCAATCTCGAAGATGAATTGTATTGAGTAAACGGAACCCCCTGCTTGAATCCACTACACGGAGTGCCTGCCTGACTATTCGGGGCGGAAGTTCAAACTTTCCAAATTCCGTCGCAGCCTGATAGAGTTTTTCCATTGCAATCATGCGAATAATCTGTTGCCTGTTTTCTGCCGTCACCTGTCCTGACAGGCACTGGCCGGATTGCAGGTATACCCATGCCCGGACTTCCGAAAGGGTTACGGGGCGATTCCCGGCAACAAGGGCCAACCGGTCAGTTTGTGTCCATCCTCCATTGAAAATCATCAGGAGAAGAAGGACTGGAGCGCTAAACTTCCATAATATCTGTTTGTTTCTTCTTTGAAATCTCTGTAATGATGTCCACATATTTATCTGTCAGTTTCTGAATTTCATCCTCACATTTATGTTCATCGTCTTCCGATATCATCTTTTCCTTCAACAATTCCTTGGACTGATCCCGGGCATCCCGCCTGATATTGCGAATCGCAATTTTACTCTGCTCTTCATATTCCTGGATTTTTTTGCCCAGTGTTTTGCGCCGTTCTTCGGTCAGAGGGGGAATGGGTACCCGAATGATTTTCCCGTCATTGTTTGGATTAAGCCCAAGATCCGAGCTTTGAATGGCTTTCTCAATTAAGGTAATCGTTCCGGCGTCAAAGGGGGAAATAACCACCAGTGTCGCATCGGGCGATGACAATGTTGCCAGCTGATTCAACGGCATTTCAGAACCGAAGTAGTCTACCCGGATATTATCAAAGATGGTGACTGAGGCCCGACCGGTACGAAGTGAGGACAGCTCTCTTTTGAACACGTCCACAGTTTTTTTCATGTGGGATTCTGCATCCTGCAACACCTCTTTAATCATCTGAGCCTCCTTTCTTCCTGACTCTTGTTCCAACTTTTTCGCCAAGGACGATCCGAACCAGATTTCCCGGGCGAATCATGCTGAAAACAATAATCTCCAGATTATTTTCCATACTAAGGGAAATCGCGGTGGAATCCATAACCCGCAATCCCTGCTTCAATACGCTCATATAATCCACTTCTTCCATAAAACGCGCCTTGGGATCAGTAATCGGGTCTGCTGTGTATACGCCATCTACTTTGGTGGCTTTCAACAGTATGTCGGCACCAATCTCGTTTGCCCGAAGTGATGCGGCAGTGTCTGTCGTGAAGAAAGGATTTCCGGTACCGGCACCAAAGATGACAATCCGCCCTTTTTCCAGGTGACGAATCGCCCGTCGCCGTATAAAAGTTTCGGCCACGGCCCGAACTTCCAAGGCAGAAAGCACCCGTGTGGGAATACCCTGTTTTTCAATAGCATCCTGCAGTGAGAGGCAGTTGATAAGCGTAGCCATCATGCCCATGTAGTCACCGGTAACCCGGTCCATCCCGGCTTCACTGCCGGATACGCCCCGAAATATGTTTCCGGCACCGATGACGATTCCAATCTGGACTCCCATCTGGTGGATTTCGGCAATTTCCTCCGACAGGCGCCGGACAATGCTGTTGTCAATACCAAAGCCCTTGTCCCCCATCAATGCTTCTCCGCTGAGTTTCAGCAGAACCCGCTTGTAAATCGGTTTTCTCTCTTCTTTTTCCATGCTGTTACGATACCAGATTTCGCCGCCAGATTGCAAGTTCATTGTCAGATGAAATAAAAGAGAAGTCTGAACAAAGACATAAAAGAATGATCGGTGATAAGAAAAACAGATAGTCTTTGGGAAAAACTGTCTGCTCTAAAACCATAAACCTCTTTTTTCTCTATATTACCTTAAACTAAACTCAGACTGTAACTCAAGCTTATCTTTTCGTACCTCCGGCGCGGGGAACAGTCAGGATGATGGGAAGGATAACCGGAAAACTGTTCATTCTCTTCCGGAAATAGCTTCTGAGAGCAGAACGGATTTTCGGCCGAACCGCTTCCCATTTCAGGCGTTCATTTCGCTTCATTTCATTGAACCTGCGGCGAACCCGATCCCGGATTTGAGCCATCTCAACTTCATCATCGGACAAAAGAAGAAAGCCGCGTGTAATTACTTCGACTTCTCCTACCAGTTCTGCCGACTTTTCATCGACCTGGAGGGTTACAACTATCAACCCGTCCTCTGCCAGTCGGCGACGATCCTGAAGGGCAATGTCTTCCAGCTCTTCAAAGCGATCTCCCTCGATGAAGCGCCGGTTGATTTCAATAGCGTCAATTTTACGTACTTTATCATCGGCAAGTTCCAGGATATCCCCGCTATCCACGATTTCGATCTGACTCCTTGTCAGTCCCATTTCCTTTGCCAGTTTCGCATGGTGCACCAATTGCATTCTGTCGCCATGAATCGGAATAAAGTTTCTTGGTGTCAACAGACTGAAAACCAGTTTCAGCTCTTCCTTGCTGGCGTGTCCGGACACGTGGACTTCGGAGATTTCTTCGTAATGGACTTCCGCCTCCATCCGGTACAGGCTGTTGATGACCCGCATAACAGATTTTTCGTTTCCGGGGATGGTTTTGGCAGAAATGATAATTGTGTCACCGGGATAAATCTCCACCTGCTTTGCCTCTCCCCGTACAATCCGGGATAGAGCAGACATGGGCTCTCCCTGGGAACCTGTGGTGATGATAATCAATCTGTTTTCCGGAATATTCCGAATTTCTTCTTTATTTGCCATAACCCCAGCAGGTACTTTAAGATAGCCAAGCTGCCGGGCAACCGACATTGAGTTTTCCAGGCTCCGGCCCAGAAGCACAACACGCCGGTTCAATTCGTGGGCAATCCGGACAATCTGCTGAATCCGATGAATATGGCTGGAAAAGCAGGCCACAATAACCTTCTGGCGACTGGATTCGATAATTTCCTGTAAGGAATCTCCCACTGTGCATTCGGAGAGCGTATACCCTTCTTTCGCAACGTTTGTTGAATCTGACAGCAGGACGTCAATCCCCCGCTTCCCCCATTCTGCAAACCCGGCAAAATCAAAGTTTTTGCCGTCAATGGGGGTCTGATCTACCTTAAAATCGCCGGTGTGAAATGCCGTTCCCGCAGGGGTTTCAACCACCACAGAAACGCAGTCTACAATGCTGTGGGTCACCCTGAGCAGGTGGATTCTAATCTCCCCGAAGCTTAAACTGTCCCCGGCTGCCACTTCATGGAGATTTACCTGATGGTCAAAGCGATGCTCTTCCAGTCTTTTCCTGATAAATCCGCAGGTAAGGCGGGTTCCATAGATATCCATGTCCCGATCAAGGTCCCGGCACAAGAAGGGAATGCCCCCAATATGATCTTCATGCCCGTGGGTGATTATAGCTCCGGCAATAAGCCCGGAAACGCCGATTTCCCTCAGAATGGTGTAATCGGGAACGATGAGATTCACGCCCGGCTGATCCGTATCCGGAAACATAACACCGGCATCCACAATCACAGCCGTATCGTTATAGCGATAGAGGGTAGCGTTCATGCCAAATTCACCAACACCCCCGATGGGGAGTATCTGCAGGGTACCCGGATTATATTTGTATGCCATTTTCTCTAACCTCCCTGTACAGGGCCAGCAACTGCCTTACAGACAGCTGATCTACACGGGCTGACCTTGAAATCTCCAGTTTCTTGAATATTTCCGACATCCCGCCGCTCTGGTTTTTCATAATATTTTTATACAACATTTTACGTCTGTTTTCAAAAATCCGGCGGCAGAACCGGAAATAATCTTTTTCCGGTTTTACCTCGAAGTTTTTCCTGCGGACAAAATGGACAACAGCAGAATCTACTTTCGGTGGCGGGCTGAAACTGGCCGGTTTTAATGTCATTACGAGATTCGTTTCAAAAAATGGCCCCACAGCAAGATTCAATGGGCCTAAGTCCGTTGTCACCTTTTCAGCCACCTCCCGTTGATACATCAGAACCATTTCGGGAATCTGGTTCACGTTCCGGCAAAAATGGAATGTCAACGGCGAGGCAATGTTGTACGGCAGGTTGGAGATTACAGCGGTCTGCCCCCATGCCTCCGGTATGTTTCCCATGACGTCAAGGGCATCTGCAGAAATGATTTTCAGATTGCTGCCAAATCGCCTTTTAAGGCCTGGTATCAATTCGTGATCCCGCTCCACCACCCGGACGTCCAGCCCCCGGCTCAGGAGAAAATCTGTCAGAATCCCATCACCAGGGCCAATTTCTACAACAGCGCCTTTCCATTCAAGGAAGCTGACAATACGCTCCGCCGTTTCGGGATTTGTGAGGAAATGCTGTCCGAAATGTTTTTTACGCCTTATTGAGGAATCCATTCCGTTAATTTGTCCATCACCTGATGTATCTGCTTCGGACTGGTCAGGTTGAACTTGGAATGCGCCCGATACTGGCCTTTTCGCTTCTGGTACCGAACCAGCCTCACTTTCAAATCCCCGAATTCTCCTTCTTTGCCCAGCTCCCGATACAGATACATCACTGTAGACCATGCCCCCTTTGAAAGAATAAACTTATCTTCTTCCTTCAGGACCAGTTCACCTTCGTCATACCGTTCAATCGTAATCTCTTCAAGTTCCATTTTTTTTCCTTATTTTGATATTATCATAATTCTGTCAATAAAAGTGTTTCCATTCTCTTCTATCCTTATGTCACAACCGCAGAACCAGTATTTCCCCTTTGCAGGGGTCAAATGTTCGTTGATTCCGGTACGCATCCGGCGAATTGCTGCGTCTTTTTCAACCCCGATAACAGAATTCACCGCCCCGGTCATCCCGGCATCCGTCAAGAAAGCGGTCCCATGGGGCAATATCCGTTCATCTGCCGTCTGGACATGGGTATGGGTTCCAATTACCGCGGCTACCTTCCCATCAAACTCATGAGCAAAAGCCGCCTTTTCCGCAGTAGCCTCCCCATGAAAATCCACCAGCACAATGTCAGTCTCTTTCGATTCCAGAAACCGGTCCATGCTGCGGAACGGACAGTCTACCGGGGGCATGAATGCCCGCCCCAGCATGCTGACCACTGTCACGCTCCGGTTCTCAGGAAGAGAAATCGTAATGAAACCGTTCCCCGGAACTTCAGGGGGATAGTTCATCGGCCGAAGCACATAGGGCCGGTCTTCAAGGAGGGTTCTCGCTTCTTTTTTGTCAAATATATGGTTTCCGGATGTAAAACAATGGATTCCAGCCGTAGTCATTTCTGCAATGGTATCTGCTGTAATCCCAAACCCATGGGCCAGATTTTCGCAATTGGCAACAACCACATCCGGTTTTCGTTCCGCCAGGAGATGCGGCAATTCTTTCTGAACTGCCTTTCTCCCTGGCCGCCCGATAATATCCCCAATAAACAAAATGCGAATCATCGTGTTCTAATCCTGCCTGTCTTCTGTACATTCAGCACGATTACTTTGCGTATTCCACAGCCCGGGTTTCCCGAATCACCGTTACCTTGATTTGCCCTGGATAATCCAACTCTTCTTCAATCTTTTTTGCAAGTCCTTTGGACAGCCAGAACACCTTGTCATCATCCACTTCATTGCTCTTAACAATCACGCGAATTTCTCTCCCGGCCTGGATGGCATAGCTTTTGGACACACCATCAAAGGATCGTCCCAGTTCTTCCAGTTTTTCAAGACGACGAATATATGTTTCCAGAATTTCACGGCGCGCCCCGGGACGCGCAGCAGACAAGGCATCTGCTGACTGCACAATGACCGCTTCAAGCGTTTTCATCTCCACATCGCCGTGATGAGCCTGTACACAGTGAATTACCGGTTCTGATTCACCGAAGCGTCTCAACAAATCCACACCAATTTCCACATGTGTCCCTTCAATTTCTTTGTCAATGGCCTTTCCGATGTCATGGAGCAAAGCACCCCGTTTGGTAATTTTTACGTCCGCGCCCAGCTCCTGGGCCATAAATGTAGCAATGTATGCAACTTCCTTTGAATGATGAAGGATGTTCTGGCCATAACTGGTGCGGAATTTCAACCGGCCAATGAGCTTAATCAACTTGGGATGAATTTCGCCGACACCCAGCTCGTAAACGGTATTTTCACCTTCTTCCTTAATCTGGGCATCCAGCTCCATCTTCACTTTTTCCACGATTTCTTCAATCCGGCCCGGATGAATCCGGCCGTCAGCAATCAGGCGTTCCAGTGACAGCCGTGCCACTTCTCTGCGAATGGGGTCAAAGGAAGAAACAATCACGGCTTCCGGGGTGTCATCAATAATCAAGTCAACCCCTGTTGCCGCTTCAAGCGCCCGGATATTCCGGCCTTCCCGGCCGATAATCCGGCCCTTCATGTCATCGCTGGGCAGGTCCACCACAGAAACGGTTGCCTCCGTCACATAGTCGGATGCAGATTTCTGAATCGCCAGACCGATAATTTTCTTTGCCTTCTGAAGCGCCGTCACTTCTGCTTCCTCTTCCATCTTCTTCACTTTTTTTGTGATACTCTTGCGCGCTTCTTCTTCCACAAGCTGCATCATTTCATACTTGGCGGATTCCCGGGTCAATCCGGAAATTCGTTCCAGTGCTTCAATCTGCTCATCCCGGATTTTCTGAATTTCCTGTTCCTTCTGAGCGATGGACAATGCCTGGCGCTTGAGGTTCTCCTCCTTGGCATCCAGAGATTGTTCCTTGGAATCCAGGGTTGTCATCCGCTTCTCTACAAGGTCTTCCTTGCGGAGAAGCCGCTTCTCCATCTCGTGAATTTCTTTTCTCTTTTCAGTTGTCTCCCGCTCTACCTCTTCCTTGACCTTCTGCTTTAACTCCTTTGCGTCCAGCTCAGCACGACGTCGGATCTGATCGGCTTCTCCGGTTGCAAGGCGCAATGTTTCTTTTGCCTTCTGCTCAGTTACTTCAAGCAGGTGGCTTTCCTTCTTCTGTCTGGATGTATAAAAAACAATGAGCCCGAGACTGGTCAGGAACAGCACAACCACAGCAACAATAAGTGCTATTACCATAATCTCCTCCCAATACTGTTACAACACGCTTGAGTGGAGGAATAAGTGGCCCCGTGAAATCGTGTGGCAGGAAATAATGAACCTGGCCTACCAGGTGGGTACATCTGCATACCCTTCGGGACTTCCACTCAAGGTGGACTTGCTCACCCGGGCAGCGTCACGTTCCCGTTTCATTTCCGTTGGCTCAATATCGCTCCACCATCACGGGTTTCACAGGACCCGCTTTTCTGTTAGAGAACTTTCAATCATTCCGATTATGCTCTCAAGCTTGGAAGCAAACTGCGGTTGATCCGCCTTCCGGCATTCCTTCATCAGTTTAAAATAGTCGTCCACAACCGTCATAGATGCCATCACCAGGAGGCGGTAAAAATCCACACTCCCGGTTGCTTCCGCTAATTCCTTCATCCTGGATTCGAGCAAATGGGCCATTTCCTGCACGTAACTTTCATCATAGCGTGAGGAAATTTTGTATTCCTTACCATAAATTCGAAGGCTATAAATTGCCATTTTCCCGTTCCACCAGCGTGTCAATTGAGTTAATAATCTTGCCTATACGGCTTTCAACTTCCTTTAAATGTGAGGGTTTTCCAAGAGCACCCTCAAGCTCCATCTGCAATAATTCAACCTGCTTCTTCAGCTCGGTATTCTCTTCTTTGATTGTCTCATACTCCCGAAGCAACTGGGAAACTTTTTTTTCCAGCAGTTGAATCAGTCGATTCATCATCGAAGCACCGCTCCAAATTTATCAATAAACGCAGACACCATCTTCTGGTGCAGCTCGTTTACTTCTTCATTATTCAGGGTCTGGTTGTCTGCCTGAAAAACAAAATTAATCGCAATGCTGACCTTTCCGGCCGGGACGCCTTTCCCTTCATAGCGGTCAAAAAGGCGAAAATTTTTCAAATACGGCACATCCAGACTCTTCAAAAATGCTTCCATCTCATCATATCGGATTCGCCTGTCCAGCAGGAAAGCAGAGTCTCGCTGGGTCAACGGCATCATGCTGAATGGCTTAAAACGAACCGTCCGCTGCGTTTCCCCGACAAAATCGCTTAGATCCAGTTCCAGTGCGACCAGCGGATAATCGATGTCAAAGTGAGAAAGAACCTGGCCTGAAAGCTGGCCCAGATAACCAATTGTATGATTATTGAGAAGCAATGCTGCAGACTTGTCCGGATTAAAAGCAGCTGAATCGCATGCCCCGTAAGTAATGCGTGACATTCCAGAAACACTCTGCTCAAACCTATTCAACAGCCCTTTCATAGTGAACTCATCAGCTACAATTTCCCGCCCATTCCATGCACGGGACTGAACCCCTTTTACCGCCACTGCCGCCATTGAAACTCTTTCATCTGCCTGGGCACCTTTCGGCAGATAAACCCGCCCTGCCTCAAAAAGCTTTAATGCCAGGTTTCCACGTTTCAAATTCAATGCAGCAACAGACATCAGCGTAGCCAGAACAGAAGTCCGCATAACGCTTGTATTTTCTCCCAGTGGATTTGAAATTCTAACCATATCCATCTTTTTCGGGAGGATAGCCAGATTGTCATCGGGGGAACAAAAAGAATAAGAAATCGCCTCGTAGAACCCCCCTGCTGAAAAAACAGACTCCACCTGATTGAAAATCAATTCCGACGGAGATGTCTCCCGGCCAGGGCTTTCCACACCTGGAAGGGTTGAAGGCATCCGGTTGTACCCATAGATCCGGGCCACTTCCTCTATCAAATCAATCTCCCGGGTTACGTCCAGCCGGTTGGAAGGCACTTGCCAGATTGAGCCATCTTTCGTTCCCTGAACTTTCGAAAATCCGAGACCTTCAAGGGTTTTTTCAACAAAGTCATTTTCGATTTCCACACCCAGAATTCGCTTGAGGCTATCGGATTTCAACAGGATTTCCGGAGCAGCAAAGGGCATCGGGAAAGCATCTATGGGCTTGGGAGCCACTTCACCGCCGGCAAACTGAGCCATCAGGTCTGCGGCCCGATTGGCCGCCTTCAAGGCAATTCCGATATCCGCTCCCCTCTCAAACCGATGAGAAGAATCCGTGTGAATCGCCAGACGCTTTGATGTTTTTCGAACACTGACCGGATTGAACCAGGCAGACTCAATCACTACATCTGTTGTATCTTCACGTATCTCAGAATTCTCTCCGCCCATAATTCCAGCCAATGCCACCGGCCGTTCTCCGTCTGCAATCACGAGATCTTCCGGTGTCAGCTTCCGTTCCACCCCGTCCAATGTCAACATTGTTTCACCGGCAACTGCCCGCCGAATTACAATCTGCTTTCCCTGTAGAAAACGACTGTCAAATGCATGGAGGGGATGCCCCAGCTCCCAGAGGACATAGTTGGTAATGTCCACCACATTGCTTATGGGTCGAATCCCGGCTTCCTGCAGAAGCTCCTGCATCCATTCGGGGGACGGCCCGATTTTTACATTTTTCACATAGCGGGCAACATAGCGGCCGCAGAGATCAGGTGCCTGAATTTCAACCGCAACATTTTCTTCCGTTACAGTTCCACTTTCAGTAAATGAGGGTTCCGGTATCGGAATCATATCCCCGTTCCCCGAAGTTGCAAGCTCCCGGGCAAGGCCCACGTAATTCATGGCATCCGGCCGATTTGTGGTGACATCAATATCCAGGACAATCGAATCACCGTCCCGGCGGATTTCATCAACCGTAAGGCCCTGATCCGTCAACACCTCCGCGATACCATCCGCATCCAGCTTTGTTTCAATATATTTTCTCAGCCAGTTTACACTGAAATCCATGGGTTTCCTCTTTGTTGAACCGTCAGTTAAATTGAGACAGAAATCTCAGGTCATTATCAAAAAACATCCGAATGTCGGAAATACCATATTTCAGCATTGCCACACGCTCCACTCCCAGGCCGAAAGCAAATCCGGAAACCGTTTCCGGGTCATAGCCGACATTCTGAAAAACAACCGGATCCACCATGCCGGCACCGAGGATTTCCAGCCAACCACTGTTCTTGCATACCCGGCAGCCTTTGCCGCCGCACATAATGCAGGTCACATCCACCTCGGCACTGGGCTCGGTAAACGGGAAATAGCTCGGCCGAAGCCGCATTTTCGTATCCGACCCAAAGAGTTTTTTAAGAAAATGCTCCAGTGTGCCTTTCAGATCCGTGAAAGTGATGTCCTCCCCCACAACAAGGCCTTCCACCTGGTGAAACATGGGGGAATGGGTTATATCTGCATCCTTACGATACACACGGCCAGGCATAATTGCCTTGAACGGCGGTTTTTTCTCCTGCATCAGGTGGATTTGAACATTGGAAGTGTGAGTTCGAAGCACAACTTCATCAGAAACATAAAAGGTATCCTGCATATCCCGGGCCGGATGGTCTTTGGTAAGTCCCAGCGCTTCGAAGTTGTAGAAATCCGTTTCAATTTCCGACGCTCCGGCCACTTCGTAACCCATCCGCTCGAAAATACGTATCAAATCCCGGTTGACAATATTTAAAGGATGAAGAGAGCCCAGCTCAGGGGCAATTCCGGGAAGTGTCAGGTCAATGCCATCTTCCTTTGAGGAAGAAACGTTGGATTTCAGGGCTTCGAGCTTTTCAGAAAGTCCCGCTTCAACCGCCTGCTTCAGCCGGTTCACAGCCTGGCCCAATTCCGGACGCAATTCCTTCGGTGCCGAACGCAAATCCGTCAACAGGTCCTTTATAATTCCCCGTTTTCTTCCCAGATAATGATTTCGCAGCTCTTCCAGGCCTTTCAGGCCTTCTACCTGGCCCAATGCCTGGTTGAAGGCATCCCTGATTCCCTGAATCTGTGCCTTCAGGTCACTCATTTGCGTCGACTTAACTCAGGGCGTTTTTGGCCTTGGTTGCCAGCTCGGCAAATGCCTCCGGATTGGAAACCGCCAGTTCGGCAAGAACCTTGCGATCCAATTCAATCCCGGCCTGCTTCAGGCCATTCATGAAGGTGCTGTACTTCAAGTCGTGAAGCCTTGCAGCGGCATTGATCCGCACAATCCAGAGAGACCGGAAATCCCGTTTCTTCCTGCGACGGTCCCGATAGGAAAATGCCAATGCCCTTTCCACGGATTCTTTCGCAGTACGATACAGCTTACTCCGGCCACCGTAATAGCCCTTTGCCAGCTTTAAAATCTTCTTTCTTCTGTCTTTTCTCTTGGTTCCTCTTTTTACGCGTGTCATATCTCTTCTCCTGCTTTACGTCAAAAAACAATGAAATTCAGATGCCTCAGCCGTAAGGCAGCATCTTCTTCAGCACCACGGTATCTCCGGCAGAAGCCAGAAAACCCTTTCGAAGGTTCCGTTTCCGCTTCTTGGACTTCTTGGTCAAAATGTGGCTTTTATTGGCATGGTTCAGAACAATTTTGCCACCGCCGGTCGTCTTGGTTCGCTTTGCTGCACCTCTATGGCTTTTCAGTTTCGGCATACTTCCTCCAAAATTCGGTAATAGACTTATCTATCTCGTGTCAATTTTTCCCGGAAGGCTTTGGTACAAAAATCTGCACCATGTGAATCCCTTCAAATGAGGGCCCTTTATCCGGGTATCCATACTCTTCCAAATCGGCTTTCAGCCGCTGGAGAATTGCAAATCCCTTGTCCTTGTGCGCCAGCTCCCGGCCCCGGAAACGAACCGTAACCTTCACCCTGTCTCCTGCTTCCAGAAAACGGATAACATGTTTTTTCTTGAAGTTGTAATCATGATCGTCAATCATGGGACGAAACTTCATTTCCTTCACCTGGATGCGCTTTTGTTTCTTCTTCGCCTGCTGGGCCCGTTTCTGTTCAGTGTACAGGTATTTCCCGTAGTCCATGATCCGACAGACCGGTGGCTTTCCGTTAGGGGCTACCTCAACCAGGTCCAGCCCTTTCCCCTGTGCAATTTTAAGTGCTTCGTCCAGGCTCAGGATTCCAAGCTGTTCGCCGTCCTCCGAAACCACCCGAAGTTCTTTCTCCCGAATGTTTTCATTTATCCGGGTTCCACCTTGCTTGCCGTTACCCCTTGAATTTTTACTAACTGAGCGGTTAATAGACACACCTCCCCAATAAAGTCAGTGTTTCACTATAGACGGAACATTCCATAATGTCAAGCCAAATCCAATGATTTTGACGCAACAAGTGCAGTTGCTTTCTGAATAAATTCATCAACCGGAACAGCTCCTTCGTCTCCTTTCCCACGCACACGGACCGAGACAGTTTCATCCTCGGCCTCTTTCTTGCCAATAATCAGCATATAGGGCACTTTCTGAAGCTGGGCTTCCCGAATCTTGTACCCCATTTTCTCACTGCGATCGTCAATGGAAACCCGAATTCCCGCAGCCATCAGTTTATCCGAAACTTCTCTGGCGTAAGGGACATTATCATCGGTAATGGGGATAATCGCGGCCTGAACCGGTGCCAGCCACAGGGGGAAAGCCCCGGCATATTGCTCCACCAGCATCCCGAAAAAACGCTCCCATGAACCGAAAATCGCCCGATGAATCATGAACGGTGTGTGTTCCGCCCCGTCTGAGCCCACATAGCTCATTCCAAAACGCCGAGGCAGGTTGAAATCGAACTGAATTGTTGTCGCCTGCCATTTACGGCCCAGACAATCATAGAGTTTGACATCAATCTTGGGGCCGTAGAAAACTGCCTCTCCTTCCATGCGTTCAAAGGCAATTTCCTTCTTTGTCAGCGCCTGAATCAAGGCGTCTTCCGCCATGTCCCATTCCCCATCTGTCCCGGCATACTTCTGCTTATTCTGGCTGTCCCGGACTGACAATTCAAACTTATATTTCTCAAACCCGAACACCTTGTAAATATCCAGAGCCAGGTCAATGAGCTTTTCAATTTCGCCGTGAACCTGTTCCGGCGTACAGATAATATGAGCATCGTCCTGGGTAAAGCCCCGTACCCGGAGCATCCCGTGGAGAGCACCGCTCTTCTCATAGCGGTAGACTGTCCCATTCTCAGCATACTTAATGGGCAATTCCCGATAGGAGCGGCGTTTATTTTTGTAAATCATCACGTGGAACGGACAGTTCATCGGCTTGACAATGTACTCCTCATCATCAATGGACAGACTGTACATGTTTTCCCGATAGAAGTCATAATGGCCCGAGGTTTTCCATAGCTCGCTCCGTGCAAGATGAGGTGAAATCACCCACTGATACCCACGCTTGATAAGCTCATTGTACAGATAGTCCTCAATCTGCTTGCGAATGGTGACCCCTTTGGGATACCAGAATACAAAGCCGCCCCCGACTTTCTCTTCAAAGGCAAACAACTCCAGATCCTTCCCGAGGCGCCGGTGATCGCGCTTCTTTGCTTCTTCAAGCATCATCAGATGTTCTTCCAGCTGCGCCTTCTTGAAAAAAGAAGTTCCATAAATTCGCTGGAGCATCTTATTTTTCTCATCACCATGCCAATAGGCCCCGGCAATTGTCAGAAGTTTGAATGCTTTGATAAAGGAAGTATTGGGCAAGTGCGGCCCCCGGCACAGGTCCACCCACTCACCCTGACGGTAGCAGGTTATCGTTTCCCCTGCGGGAAGCTCTTTGATAATTTCCACCTTGTACTCTTCTCCCATCTCATCAAACATCTTCAGCGCGGCTTCCCGTGTAACCTCTTCCCTCAGAATCTCCAGCTTCTCTTTGGCGATTTTCTTCATCTCGCCCTCAATCCTCACCAGATCCTCCGGAGTGAATGGGGTTTCTCTGTCAAAGTCATAATAAAACCCGTCCTCGATCACCGGGCCGATGGTAACTTTTGTCTCCGGAAAAATCCGTTGCACCGCCTGTGCCATCAGATGAGCTGTGGAATGGCGAAGTACTTCCAGCGAATCGGGAGATTTTTCCGTGAGGATCTCAAGTGAACCACTCTCAGTAAGTGGCCGGGTCATATCAATCAGCTTGTCATTGAATCTGGCCGCCACAGCCATCCGGGCCAGCCCGGAAGAAATGCCGGCAGCCACGTCCATCGGAGACGTACCTTTATCAATATCAAGGACATTTCCGTCCGGAAGCGTAACACGAATCTTGTCCATGGCGTTCCCCTCTGTGTTGGGTGGTTCATAAAAAAAATGGTAGGCACGGGCGGTATCGAACCGCCGACCCCTTCCGCGTCAGGGAAGTGCTCTCCCACTGAGCTACGTGCCTCCACTGCCAGAGAAAATACCAGACCTTCCCCGGTGTGTCAATAAGAATCAATGTTGGAGTTTGGGTGGGAGTAAGAAAAAAGAGAATGGAATTATTCTGATCCGAAAAGACCGGGAAAAGGAGGAACACGCCTATTCCCCGAAATTTTTCCCTGCTATCACAGAATCACTCAAAAGGCTATTTGTCCGGTTTTGTATCCACGAATTTATCAGGGATTATCCCCCAACCTGAGCTCTTCGGCGGGTCCACCACCTTCGGCATGGGGGGTGCTTCTTTATCATAATGCTCATATTTCAAAAGTTTTCTGTATGCTTTCGCCTGCTGCTTCTTGAGCCCCAGCTTGGCGTAAATCCTGAATTCCAGTAAATAGATTTCAGGAATGTCCTCCCGAATTCCCCTGGCTGTCTCGCACAATTTCATTGCCGTTTGGTAATCGCGCCGCCAATAATCCCTGCTGGCCAGACTCAGATAAAAATATGGATTGCGCTGCTTGACCCTTTGCATGTCCTTTCGAAGCATATGGAGTAATTCTATATCCCCTCTTCTTTCAAACACCCTCATCACGTTTCCCATTACGAGATCCGGAAATCTGGCCAATTGCAGAGCTTTCAGGAAATGCCTCTTGGCCCCCAGCCGATTCCCCTTTCTAAGCATGAGGACACCAAGATTATCCTGAATCTGGTATGAATCCGGGTAGAGTTTCTCCGCGATATGGAAAAGGATTCCGGCTTTTTTGTCCTGATGTTGAAGCAGCAACTGTGCTGCAAGGTTGTTGTAATACAATCCGGCAGCCTCGATGTCGGACAGCAGTGTGACATAGTAATAATGTCTTGTATTGGGGATAAAGTCCACCATTCTCCTGTCCTGGCCGATCTGGACAGCTGTGATGATGTGGTTGGTATGAACCACAACATTGTCCTCAATCTTGTTTCCAACAATATCTTCCACCAACATGTAATAGACCTGGAGCCGGGCATACCGGGCTGCCCCTATCAGAAGATTGGTCATTGCGAAACAGTTCCCCTGATGGTTTTGAAAACACGCATCCGCACTGAGCGTGCTATCGGCAATATAGCTAAAACGGGAAGAACTGCAAAACAGGCAATCATACAAACCATCAAAGCGCTCCCATTGGGTGCTTGCCATGTTGACACAGGGGCGAAGGGCTTCCCGAACATCCTGGCTTAACTGGAAGGGGGGAGTCATAATCGATTCAGCAGTCACAGTCACATCCAACCCTTTCCCGCCTGAAATAATGATCGGCTCCTTCGGCAGCAATGAGTGTCCCACACGATTCTCCACAGCAAGCCGAAACGCTTCCCCGTCATATGTTACCGGCACTGGTGCCCGCGCACAACTGGATGAAAGAGCCAGTATGATGATCAGGATTACCCTTTCCATTGGCATTTATCCCCCTCTACTTTTACTAATAACTATACCACTTTTATTGAGGGTTGAGAAGGAACCCCGGACACCGTTCTCATGCGGCAGTGATGAGTGATGGGTTGGAAAAAGGCGGGGATGGGCCAATCCCTGCCCTTCTTGCACTTGCACTTTTCTGCCGCCCACTCCCTTTTGAGCGTTTTCCCCATTTCTTGTCGCCTTCTTTGCACAACATGAGGGAAAAGGCGCGATTTTTTTGGCCTTCTCCATATGTGAGACAACAGCAGTTTTATTCTGCCAGTTAACGGTTATCCCTTTGGCATTGTGTCCCAGGAATTACTTCTGTTCAGGATCGGAGCGAAGGAGGGAAGCGGAGGGAGTAAACGTGCGCAGATTGGCCGAGACTTGAGCGTCAGTCTAAAAGAAGGGGAGGTATCAACAACTGTGCACTAACCACAGAACCCGCATTTCAGAAACAAAGTTTTTGAAATAGGAACTTTCCCTGAAGCAAACCGTTGAGCTTGCTCAAAAGGGGCGCTTCGGGGAAAGTTCCTTGCTGACGCTACAAG
>Ga0164318_10002721_pt1 | contig 16494 bp, 6 predicted proteins | sample GuaBasSedimGuay9_FD_113734 | JGI IMG/M metagenome (GOLD analysis project Ga0164318, IMG submission 113734) | Subseafloor sediment microbial communities from Guaymas Basin, Gulf of California, Mexico - Guay9, Core 4571-4, 0-3 cm | ecosystem: Environmental > Aquatic > Marine > Hydrothermal vents >...
GAAAACCCTTCTTTGAGAATTTTAACTTCTAACAGTGAACCTGCAGCAATAACATGTAATTTGGTGTGATCCTCATAAAAAAATCTCAACATTTTCATTGCGACAACAGATGACTGAATTTCGTCAATAAATAACAATGATTTACCTGGAATTAAAGAGGAATTAAATTTTAATTGGATTAGTTCTATAAATTTTTGAACTGATATATTCTCATCAAAAAGTTCTAAATCTTCGGGGCGCTCAAGATTCAGATAAATAATATTATCGAAACATTCATTGCCGAATTTTTTAATAGTAAAAGTTTTCCCCACCTGCCTTGCACCGCGAACGACTAGAGGCTTTCTGTCAAGCCGATTTTTCCAATTAATCAAATAGGTTTCTAAATTTCTGTCAAACATACTATTATTATAGCTTAAAACTGATTAAAAGTCAATTAATGTTGTATTTTATAGGTTGTTTACAACATTTTTAGTATTATTTTATAGGTTGTTCGCGACATTATTTGTCGATTGTGCTTTATGGACTAAATCAAAACCACCCCGCCCTAAAGGGCCCCCTCCTAAGACAGGAAGGGAGTCAAAGGCCAACCCCAGCATACGCGGGGCGCTTACGCGAGTTCAAAGCACAAAGACAAAAGTACAAATTTACATTTCTTCCGTTGGTTTTATAACTTTTAGGTTTATAATAGTGATTAATAAAATTATAAGAAATAAAACTAATCCTATCGCGGCGCCATAACCGAAATGCGAATACGTAAACGCAACATAATACATTCTTAACGCCGGTAAATAAGTCGCTGTGCCGGGACCGCCGCGGGTCATAAGCAGGACTGTTTGGAAATCCTGCACACTGCCTATAAAAGTGAGAATTGTGAGCATACGGATTTGCCCTCTTACGAGCGGGATATCGATATGCCAAATTCTTTTAAGAACGTTTGTTGATTCCATACTGAACGATTCATTAATATCTCTTGGGATATTCATAAGTCCGGCCATATAAATCAATAGACCGAATGCGCCGATCCAGGGGAATCCCATAAAGATAATTGAACCGAGAGCGAGATTAGGATCTCCAAGCCAATTGGATGCAAGGTTGTCCAAACCGATTGATTGTAGTGCCTGATTAAGCATTCCGACATTGGGGTCATAAATAAATCTCCAAATAAGAATTCCTACGAGACCAGGAACAACCATAGGCAAAAGGAACGCGGTTCTAAAAAATCTTTGCAGTTTATTGCTTACAAGCGCGAGTATAAGTTCAGCGGCAACGAAAGGAACGACAAGAGCTTTAAACAAACCCGCGCAGAGCAGGATAATCATATTCCAAATGCCGATAAAGAAAGCTCTATCGTGTAGAAGTTGTTTAAAATTATCTAAGCCGTTAAAAGAAGCTGCCTGTCCTTCTTCCCATTTAGTGAAGGCGTGATAAAGGCCTGACAGCGCGGGAAAATAATTAAAAGTTGCGAGGATAAAGACAGAAGGAAAGAGAAGAATAAAAGCGATTTTAGTAATATTCTTTTTGGGGCCTTTTGCTTTTTTGATATTAAAAATCGCGAAAGAAACAAAAATAATTAAAATAACAGCAAGCATAAGGGAACCGTTTTCAAAAGGATTCCAATTATTTTTTTCTTTAATGATGAGCGGAAGTTTGTCTTTAGTGGCCGGATCAAGGTCATTCCCGTCTCGTTTGGCCAATCTTTTAGCCGCTTTTTTCATTAGAGAATTAAATGCCTTGCAAAAATCGTCGAAGTTCATTCGTCCACCCATAAATTCCTGCACTATAACGACCCATTCATTCACACTTTCCTGCTCATCGAGCAGGCCTCTGAAGTTAAATTTTTCGAAACCTCTATTCATAAAAACGGAATATTTATCGGCGAGATTTTTCGGCAGTTTAACATTTTTAATCAGCAGCGGGCCGACAAGCGGTTGTTTATCTTCAATAGTAGATTTAACCATAATGCGCCCGGATTCAGGCGTGGTAATAAACTGGAAGAAGTCAACAACATTAGTTTCGTGCCACGGGTCATTTTTTTTCAAAATTGCGAGAGTCATTCCGCCGCCGCCAACGCCTCGAAATGGTCCACAGCAGAGTGGATCATTTGTAATAGTCGGGAACCAGAAGTTTCCGAAATTAAATCTGTCTTCCGGTGCCATTCTTTCGAAATCGTAAAGAATACCGCTAACAAAAGAGCTGCCGAGAATGCACATAGCGGCACGCTGCTGATAGAAAAGCTGAATAGCGCTACCTGAACTTATGCCCATAAAACCGGGTTGAAAATATTGAGATAATTCTTTAAGTCTAATATAAACCTGGCGAAACTTAGGTGATGAGAAATCAAAAGTACCATCAAGAATAGCGTTCAGCATTCTTTCCTTATTATATGCGATAAGAAGATCTGCATAAACATTTGTGGGATTATATTTATAATTTGCATTCCGTTCCGGTTCATAATCCCAATCGCCGGGCCGGCTAACAATTTCCGGAAGTAAATCTCTTAAATATGCATCATTAAGTAACCGCACAAGCCAACCCATATCTCCTGACCAGAACGAGCTTGCGTCTCCGCCGATAGTGATAGGTATTAAACCGGCGTCCCGGATTTTTCTGCAAACTTTTAGCCATTCGTCCCAAGTTTCCGGAACTTTAAGATTTAATTTTTTAAAAATATCTTTATTATAAAAAACGGCGATTTCAACATAATCGTAAGGCAGTTGATAATATTTACCTGCCAGACGGTAGCGTTCGAGCATAGTAGTAATCAAGCCATCTTTCCATGGTTTTCCGGTATAAGGATTAATCGCGTCAAGATAGCCGTTCAGAGCGACTAATTTCCCCTGTTCATCATATCCTCTTGTAAAATTAGCGTTATAAATATCAGGGATCATATCCCCGCCGGCAACCATTCTTGTGCGAATCCATGTTTCGAATTCCTGAGATATGATTGATAATTCGATTTTGATATTTGGATGAAGTTTCTCATACCGAGCGGCAAGTTTTTCCAGACCCACGCGATAGTTCGCGTTAACAGTAGCGAATTGAATAACGTCTTTTTTCTCGTTATCAGCGAAAAGAAAAGAAGTAGCGAATAAGATAGTGATGAGAATAAATTTAGGAATGGTATTCATGTATATTATTATAGCAAAAGATGTTTTAAAAAACTAATGGATATGATGAACAGAATAAGCAGAATGGACATGATGGACGAAATGGACATATTGGACATATTTACCGGTTGTCATTTTTTTGATCAGGCGCGGAATAGGCGTTGAGTAAATTTTCAAGATTTTTGACACTATCGTTCAGGCCGCCTTTTCTATTTCTTTTCATCCATATTTTTTTATATTGTTTAATTATTTTTTGTAATTCCGCGGCGAGTTGCTGGCGATATTTCTCAGGTATATCTTTCACGGTTTTTGATTTAGTTTTCAAGCGGACGACTGCTAATTTGTATCCGTGATTTGCAAGCGCGGCGCCAATTTTTATTTCCGCTTTAATCAGTTCCGCATCATCGCATTGCATATCCGAGTTTGAGAGTTGCTCTGTTAAGGCATTAATTTTCCTGATAGTTTTTTCAAGGGATTTTACCGAGTTCGAATTTATCCATTGTTCATCTATGATAGAAAAATTCGGATTGTACAAAACTTTCGATACAACCGGTAAAAATCCGACTTGTTTTCCGGGCAGAAGATAAGAATCGCCGAGTTCACAGATAATTTTTCCGACAATGTTAGACGAATCCATAAAAAGATTTTTGTCAAGCGCAAGCGAAATATCTATATTTTTATTACCTTTGTAATTCCAGCTTGCTGCCGCGGCATAAGCGAGACCGGGATATTCAAAAGGTAATTGCTGCCAATTCCCCTGATCGCCCCAGATAGTCATAAGCAAACCTTCCGCGCCGAATTTTCTGCCGTTTTCTACTGCATCACGGACATTTTGAATCATATTGGATGTTCTGCCAAAATGGGAATTAAAGGTACAAGTGGATGGGCAAACATAGAATCTACAGCCGGCTTCACCGAATTTACTGATTTTTGATTCTCCGAGCTGACCGGCGATATATCCCCAAACAAGAGCGATAGAGTTAGAGGGAAGTTTTTTAAAATAATCAGGATGGCCGTAGAGCATATCCGCCCAGAACATCATAGTTTTATTATGTTTTTGAGTGAGGTCATATATTTTCATAAGAAAATTATAATAGACCTGTTCTTTTCCAAGTTCAGCAACCGCGTTGCTGCTGCCACCGGTTCCCAACTGCCAAGTTTCATCACATCCCACATTAAATAATTTTGAAGAAAAGTTAGGAAGAAGTTCATCATAAAGTTCTTCAATAAACTTTATTGAACGCGGATTTACAGGATTTAAAGCCGAAGGATATGAAGGAACTTCAGCCATGTCATTGTATTCTTTATAACCCAACCAGCGTTCAAGATGCCCGAAAGAGTTTTGATTTGGAACAAGGTCGATAAATCTTCTTTTGCAATAAGAGTTGAGCTCCTGAATCTGCTTCGCGGTCATTGGAGAATAATCTTTCCAAACGGTTTTATGATTTTTATAAGCGAAAGTGTGTTCAGTATAAAGTTGGAACTGATTAATTTTCCATTCAGCGAGTGTATTGATGAATTTTTTCAATGATTCCATTTTGGGAACTTTATCGCGGCTGATGTCGAGCATAACTCCCCTATTCAGAAAATCCGGATAATCGTAAATCACAAGACATGGAATTTTTTTCTTATTAGCGCATTGGCGAACGATCTGCTGCAAAGTCATTTTAGCGTAAAAAACTCCTTGTTTATCATGAGCCGTAATTTTAATTTTATCAGTTAAGATATGTAAAATATAGCCTTGATTTTCGAGGGATTTACTATCATCAATTTTAACGGTTAAACTTTTTTTAATTTCAGATGTTTTTTTAAAATGGAAAAAAGTATCTGAATAAACTATTTGCTTCGGTATTGGAAGTAAAGCCAAATCGCGAAGTTTTAGTTTGTCGCGAAAATCAAGCGCGGCTAATGTTGCGCCCGTACCTGTATTAGCATATTTGCCGTTAATTTTTTCCGGAGTATTATGAACTTTTCTTTTTCTACAATCGTAAGTTGCCGGCACAATAATAAGATTATCACTCATAATATATATTTTTTCTAATTTTGAATTAAGGTTACGAAGAAGTTTTTTAAATACTGTAATAAAATTATTATTCTCAGCGGGATTTTTATCTCCCGGTGGAATTAGCAGAAAAATCTTCTTATGGTTGTCAACAGCCCATTTTATTGTTTGAATAACATTTTCAAGCCTTGTTTGATTCGGGAAATGAGGGGATATTTCGTTGCAAGTTGCGGGATTAAATTCGTAACTTAGACCATCGAGTAATTTTAGTTCTTCACTGAACATTTTCGGGCGAAACGCCCTGCAATTAGTAATTAGTTTGTATTTTGGGTAAATTTTACGAAAGTGTTTGATTTCTTCGGATGAAAGTGTGCTTCCGTAGTTTCTTTCGTTATAAACCATACACCATACATTTGAAAATCCCACACGTTCGGGAGCATCGATAACGGGATTGATTTTTACTTTTTGTGGATCTACAAACGCAGGACTCCAATGAAATTCCGCAATTGCGAAATCTTTTGTTTTAATGTTATCAAGTACTTTATCCCGGTCAGATTTTTTTGTAAGAGTTCGCGTCCATGCATCAAATACCCAAACTCCGTCCACGCGGTTAGCGACGTTTCCCCATCCGTTTGATTTCAACAGTTCTTTAGCGGTAAAATCGTGTCCGACGTGCAGGAATACTTTATATGCGTGAGCTACAAAAGAGAATAAGAGAAAGATAATAACAAGTTTCAAGTGTTTTTTCATGTTTGAGATTAGAATAAATTAAAATGGTACTTTTTCCTTCTATCAATAATCCATAATTTTATCACGCACTTCGATATATTTTCAAAATGCAATGTGTGACCAACAATCCAACAAACCATATTCCCACCCCTTCAGGCACAACATTTTCAGCAATATGGACAGTAATATCCTGACGGTAAGCTTTTGAGCCTGAAGTTAAAAGCACGGTAATAGTGCAATTAGAAGCAAATGTGGAACTAAACTTTGCGATATCTTCTATGGTAATGATTCCATCCGAAGAACCAATATCAAATCTTCCGTCAGCATCATCTGTTAAAGTAAAAATTGCCGGGTCGGTCGGTAAATCAACATAGGGCGTAAGAGAGCCTACAGCGGAACCATTCACATTTCCGTTTGTAACAATAAGTTCGGGAAAAAACGTATTTTTGTAGTTTACGATGCTGTTAATATCCCACGTTTCCATATTGTCACGAATGCTTGATTGAGTTGACGAGACAGATTGAACACGGTATTCAGTAAATTCACCTTTGTAGAATCCAATTCCCGATATACCGCCAAAAGATTCTGCGGAAGGGTGAACCGTTTTCGTGCTTGTCAATCCTGTTTTCATTTTTATTCCGTTTACATAAAGAATCGGAGTTTTATTAGAATAAATAATGGAAATCTGCATCCAATCAGTTAACGGAGTATCGGATTTCCAAGCAAGAACAGCCGGCATATAACTATCGCCATGCTCATAAACAACTATGCCGTTTGTGCCGACTGAGATTCCCGCGCCGGCATTAACATTTCCATTTCCCCATGCGCTGCCGTGCTGTGGAACGACAGCGAAACCTGTTTTGTTATCTAATCCCGCGATACCGTTTGTAGATTCATCAGGAATACCAATTAACTTTTCCGGTTTTGCGTAAAAAGAGACAGTAAAATTATTTTCAATGCCGGTAATTGTTTGACCGATATTTGTAGAAGAATTTCCGTCAAAATGCATACAATTCAAATCAACAACAAAATGAGGCTGCATGTTAATATTAGAAATATTAATTACAAATTTCCTGTTAGCAATAGTTAAATTATTATCGGCAGCACAGACAGTAACAGTATACGATGATGCAGCTTCATAATTAAGCAAATCACCTTTCAAGACACTAACTTCACCGCTATTCGGATCAATAACAAATCGATTTTCGAAACTGTCGGATAAATAAGTGCGGCGGCTATTATCATCGTTTCCACCTGTAACAACAACGTCAAAGACTTTAGTTCCGAGAGGGCTTTGCCTGCCGCCCTCTGCAATGGCGCTATCTTGAAGCCATTTCCCATAAAATCCGGAAGTGATATTTTCTTCCGCGAATGTACCCGGCAGAGTTTCAATTTCCGTTTCGGCAAGCGGGCGTGTCCACACGCGATAATTCCATAAATTTCCTCCGTAGCCGCAATTTCCCCACACATCACCTCCAAAATAATCAATAGTAACATAAGAATTATCCATTGGGCTTTGCAATCCTTTACGAGTAAATTGTCCGTTAATATAAAGATAAGGCGTTTGATTTGAATAAACAACAGTAATATGTGTCCAATCAAAAATATCGCCTGACCAAGTAAGCAGCGGCGGTGCGTATCCTCCACCATGTTCATAAACACTAATACCATTCATTCCAACAGCGAAGCCGACTCCCGCGCTATTAGCTGGATAATGAGTATCACCGCCGTGTATTGGTCTCACGGCAAAGCTTTTTATAATTGGTCCTATCGCGCCATTAGTTTGTTCTGTAAATAATTTTGTATCGGTATAAGGTTTTGCCCAAAAATCAACTGTAAAATTATTTTTTATAAGTGGTCGTAAACCGGTTGTAATCACATCGGTTCTGTTACTGTTAAAAAACAATCCTTTCGACAAAAGTTGTGGATTGAAGAAGTCAGGATGACTCAAAAAAGAAGAGATGAGATATTTTGTATCACCACCAACCCATTCCGCCCAGAGCGAACCGGCATCATCATTATATTCACAAGTAGCAGCGGCAGTAACGAGCGATGGCTTACCGTAATATGAATAATTAAGCGGTTCTTTATTTAAACCGGTAAGCAAAGCCACACCTTCGCCAAACGCCCATAGCGGATGGACTTGAATAATACGGCTACGAAGGTAATTCCAATTTTTATCATAATAAGCGAATCGCACTTTTGTGTAAGGGTCATTTATAATATCAGGATCATCACTAATATCAGTAATAACAATAAATTCTTCTGATTTTTTATCATAAGCGAGGTCAAGACTGTAACCGGCAGTATTTTGAACATTAGAATTTATCATCTCATGCTTATTTGTAGGAAAAGCGGGGTCACTGCACCGAATAACTCGAAAGAAAGTTTTTTGACCGGATCTGAATTGATCTACGTCCGTATAAATCATATAAAAATAGCCGTCATTAGCTCGTACAACCGCAGATTGACCAATACCGTAATTGTTCGGGTTAGATGTGTAATCAGCGGCAGGAGCGAGAATATGGACACCGTTATGAAGCCGAGTCCAACTTCTTCCGCGGTCATAAGAAACAGCCATTCCTATACGTGTTGCCTCATACAAATCGCTATTATCCGTGTTCCCGCTGTAGCTGAGATAAAAAGTACCGCTAACACAAAAAACGTTTGGATCACAGGCATGAATATCATCAAATTTTGAAGGGGCATGGCTCGGTTGGAGAACACTTTTAGTGGGACAGTCAAGAAGTCCTTCTAAAGTTGGTGATTCTTTATAAAGGATATTATCGCCACCGCCTGCTCCCCCGCTCCATATTTTGTAAAGGCCTTCGACATCATCATAAATAAATGACGGGCAATAATTATATGTTCTTTCTTCATCGGGCATAATATTATGGAAAGCCCTCATTTCGCTAAACGCATTTTTAACATCGGAAACATAAAGCACATCTTCCGGAATTTCCTGTTTTGAGATACCCGGTCCCGACCATTTTGCTTCAAAAGCTTTGCCGCCTGTATTATTAAAATATCCCACTTCAATTTTATGCATTCCTTTTGTTAGGGTTGTAGAACCGTAAATTTCAGTTACTCCGTGTGCTCCGTCATTATTAACGAGCAGAGAATTGTCAATCCACATTTTTGAGCCGTCATCGGAATTCAAATAGAAAGTATAAGTTCCTGCTGTCGGGATATCGATATAACCTTCAAACTGAACAAGAATATTGTCTTCGCGCAAAATTTCGGAAAGATCTATTTTTGAAACACGTTTCCCGAAAATAGGATGAACCCGAACAACGGTACCGGTGAAAAGCGGCATGGATGAAAGCGGAGCGGGAATAACTGAAGCATCACCGTCATCATCAATCGGAATTTGCCAGTATTTCATGAAAATACCTTGTGCCGCGCGAGCAGAACCGCCGCTTCCAACAGACAAATCGAGATAAATGCAATTATTTTTGTAACGGAGTGAAGGAATCAACCCGCCGAACCCGCTAAAAGTAACATTTGCCGGTGTAAAATTAGTTTGACCGGCATAACCGTTATTTTTAATGAGAAGAAAACTACCCGCCGCGCCGGACGCTCTAGTATAATAAGTTCCACTAATATGAAGTTTAGCGCCGGAGGTTATATGAATTTGAGAATTTGTCATTTTGAGAGCCGCAATGCCCTTCGCGCCAAGTTTGAATTCCAATGTGGAATTATTATCAAGATAAAAGCCCGTTCCGCCGGATTTAACACCACGAATTTCCGGTGCACTGTTTTGAACTGTCAAAGTATCACGCACATAAAAAAGATTACTCCAGACAAGCGAGCCATCTGAAACAATCATTTTTCCGTCTGAAGTTGCAGTTGTCCCGAGGGTGATGTTATTTGCGACAACCGAGCCGCCTATTATGCTCATTTCCGAGCCTTCGGAGCCGGATTTTTCTCCTACAGTGACGTCATTTGCATAGAAAGCACCTTTTCCTGACACCGTCATTTTTCCCCGGCCTTTATATCCGACATAACTTGGCGCCGTTCCCAACATTTTTAAAGAACCTGCGGAAACAAAAAGTTCTCCTGTAGCGGGATCGCCGCCACCATCGCTGTCGCCCACGCTTAAGTAGCCGTGAAGGGAGAGTTCGCCTCCACAAAGCAGAAATACACCGTGATTAGCCGAATCTCTTCCGAGAATGAGTATTGAAGCAGTTAATTTACCCCCCTGCCGCAAAATAATTTTCCCCCATTTGGGTGTTGACGCGGATTGCCCGCAAAAAACAACGGCGCATTGATTTACGTCAGAATCAATCATAGCCGTTCTGCCGGCGGATATAATTGGATTATCATTAACGGTTGGAACTCTACCAAGATGCCAGTTTCCGGCAATGTTCCAATTACCAAAAGAAGGATTGAAAAGAATGTTAACGGCCGCCAAACTCTGCAAAGACAGGGCCAGAGCAAAAATAATCAAAGAAGAAAAATGTTTCATATTTTAAATAATCTTGCGTTACCGGGTGAAAGTTTTATTTTCAATTTTTGATTATCAATTCTTATTGGGATTAGCGGGCATCCTTTTTTGAAGCGGTCAGCTTCCATAACTGATTCTACATTTTTGTCAAAAGTTAAAAATATCTCCGCTTCTTCAAAAGGATTTCTATTCACAATCATAAGGAAGATTTCGTTTTCAGGTGACTTAAAAAAGCCAAGAACTGCCGGCGCATTTGAACATGAAATAACTCCATTGTAACTTGTGAAAAATTTTGTTCCTTCGGGTACTGGCTTTGTGTGAAAAACTGCGATAGATTTCAGGTTTAAAAGCAGCGGTGCTAATCCTTGAATTTCCCGGTTAACTTTTTTCGCGATTTCATATGTATCGGTTCGCGCGCCTTTTTTATCTATTAAACCAATATGGTTCCAGATATTACAATAAGTGTAATACTGTAACCCTTTCGCTCCATAAGCAAGATTAGAAAAGAGTTGAAATCGGATATGCCCTTCAGTAGGTTGCGGATAATTCCTGTGTACGTTTGAAAGAGTAAACGCCCAGAATGGTATATTGTTTTTAAGTGAGACATTGCGAATTATTTCGAGATTTTTGTAATATGTCTTTTTTATGCCGTTTGTGGTTATACAATAATAGTCATATGACAAAACTTCCGGTTTGAAACTTTCTATAAAAGAATTTAAATAAGCCGCATAACTGTTCGTGCCAAGTACAGCATTGCAGGCATAATCAGGAAATAAATTTATGTAAAGCCAGTGGTTAGAATCAAGTTTTTTGAATTCACGATTGATTTTTGTGAGTAGCGGGAAATTTGTCGCGCTAGGTTCGTCTTTAAGATAATAACCGGCGAGAGATTTCTCGTCTGACCATCTTTCAACGACATCTTTCAATTTTTTTTTATTCATTCTATATTCTTTCAGGAAACAGCCTATACCATATTTTTTACCAAGTTGAATTGCTTTTTGATTTAACTGAATTTTATTGAATGGTGATATACAAAGATTAAATCCCGCTTCATCCATATCCGCCCAAGTTGAATCTGAAATTTGAATATCATTTGGACCGAACCATGCCAAAATGGGAAAAGGTTTTGATGCCGGAGGTCGCCATTTCCAATTTTTAACCTGAAGGTCAATTTCTGATATCGGCTCTGTTTTTTCAACTTTTTTGTATGAACGGATATAATCAATTGTAAAAACCGACGGTAAATTTGTTTTTTTCGGAAGCCCGAACCAACCGGTGAAAATTTCGCTGTCGAAATTCATTGTAAGCGGTTGATGCCAAGCGATATTTTCGGTTTTAAAAAGTAATTTTCCGTCATAAAACCATTTAATCTCATTTTCATCCCATTCAAGCGCGGCGATATGTTCTCCATCAACAAGTTTATGCGGAGAGTACCATTTTTTGCTTCTTCTCCAATGTTTATTTGTATTTACGGTATTCCAAATATGCGCGGTCATATAATACGTGTTGCTGTGTTTACCTACACCACCGATTTCAAAAACATCAATTTCTGTCCACCAATAAATATTAGTTACAAAACCCGCCCCCGGTTCCTGCTGATAAAACCAAAAAGCGCTTGACGCACGAGATTTCATCGGCTTGAATTTCATCTCAAAATATCCGTAAAGAACAGTATTTTTACTTCTTACCGCAACTGTTGTGAAATCGTGAAAGCCCTTTGGAAGATTGGGAAGTTCTTCCGCTTTAGCATAAAGATGAAGTTTTCCGTTCGTAACAACAACATTTTCGGGATTAAAATATCCCGGCTCGCGACCGAGCCATGTTGGATTATGGTCATACCATTTTGCTGTATCAAGTTTGTTGCCGTTAAATTCATCTGAAAATTCCGGGATCAGCTTCCATTGAGCACCATGCGGTGGTGCTGCAAAAGCAACGGATGAAACGGACAAAACAGAGATAACAAATTGGAGAAGTTTCATAATATTAGTATTAGCAGATTAGTAATCCCACTTTTAAGGGGATGTAAATTAATGGAACAACAATGGCTCTTTTGACAATCCGGATACAAAGTTTTCTTTAACATTGAGTTCTTTCATCCAGTCACGAACCTCTAAAGTCTGCCATGGACCTGAGTTTTTCCCGTTGCCGACATCATTATTCCATAGCCAGAGCGGTGTTGGCCACAGGCAATATTTTGGTTGAATAATTTCATAAAAGTTTTTACGAACACCGTTTTGACCGTGATGTGCCATTTGCACATAATCGGCTTTTAATTTTTCGTGGTCAATATTTTTTAATAATTTATCACCTGCAATATCACCAAGATCGTTTAAAAATAAAAATGATTTTGTATTGTCGGAAACTTTCAAAACAATGCTTGAATTATTAATCGCATTTTCAGTAATTTCAAGATTTATATCAGATAATACTTCAATATTGATACTGTCGATAATAAAAGAATCACCTGTATTGGTTTTAATATAATTTCTTCCGATCTTCTTCATCACTATTTCAAAATTCTCAAGAGAAAACGCTTCGTGATTTTCATATTTCTGTACCCAGTCAAGTGGCGGAAACGACGCGTAAATCTCTTTGATTTCCAGACTCCCCTGATTCGATAAAATCCAAGCCAGCGCGTCTATGTGATCACAATGCGCATGCGTTAATATCCACATATCAACACCCCCCCCTAACTCTTCAAGAAATTTCTTTAGATAAGCTCCATCGCAAGTCATTCCGCCGTCAATCACAATTATTTTACCGTTAACGGATTTAATGACATAGGACTCCATTTGCGAAGGGCTTTGCGAAGGCAATTGCCAAAGAGCAAAAGGTTGTTTCATATTTTTATTTGCTGTAAAAGTTTAATGAGAACTTATATCATGGTAATAATTAACATTAAGTGAATCGAGTCGTTTCAAATTAGCGTCAAGTCTTTTTTTGAAATTCTCAAAACTTTCGCAATTCTTTGGAGACCATAATTTCTCTGCAAGAGCGCATGCGCGAGGATAAAGCATTTTTTCCGCGATATCCGGTGTGGGAATATGTTCAGTCCATAAATTCCCTTGTCCTCCGAGAATATGTTTTGCTTCACTTTTTGAAAGTTCTTTCGGAACAGGTTCAAATTTATATACTTTCTCAATTGGCGTTCGTGTTGTCTGATTATAATCAAAATAGCAATACGATGTTGGAGACATAACCACATCATGTCCTGCTTTAGCCGCAATGATCCCGCCATTGATTCCCCGCCAGCTCATTACCGCAGCGTTTGGCGCAAGTCCTCCTTCGAGGATTTCGTCCCAACCAATCAATCTTTTATTTTTTTTATTAATGAATTTTTCTATTCTTTTAATGAAATAGGATTGCAATTCGCGTTCATCTTTAAGCTTTTCTTTTTTAATTCTTGCCTGACATTTCGGGCATTTCTTCCAATTTGCTTTTGGGCACTCATCGCCACCTATATGAATAAATTTTCCTGGAAATAATTCTATAACTTCAGATAAAACATTTTCCAGAAATTCAAATGTACTGTCTTTTCCGGCACAATAAACATCCCTTTTTATCCCCCATACCGCGGGAACTTCAATCGGCTTTCCGGAACACGACAATTTAGGATATGAAGCGATTGCGGCGGAGCTATGTCCCGGCATTTCGATTTCCGGAATAATAGTAATATGTCTGTCAGCGGCATATTTTACAATTTCTCGAATTTGATTACGGGTATAAAAACCACCATATTTTTTACCGTCTTTTTCTTTCCTCCACGCGCCTACTTCGGTTAGTTTAGGATATTTTTTTATTTCTATTCGCCAGCCTTGGTCTTCAGTTAAATGCCAGTGAAAAGTGTTAAACTTATACATAGCCATTAAATCAATAAATTCTTTCACAAATTTAACATCAAAAAAATGACGGCATGAATCAAGCATTAAGCCACGCCATTTAAATCGCGGCTTATCATAAATATTAACACACGGAACTGTCCATTCAATATTGATCGCGGACGAGGATGTCCGCGCAAGGTTGTGTTGAACTCCCGCTCCGTGATCAGCTGAATTTCCAGGTAGGAGAAGTTGTTTCAAACTTTGGCAGCCATAAAAAAGTCCTGCTGGTTTATTCGCAAGTATTAAGATTTTCTCCGGCGATGACAACAATTGATAACCTTCGTCACCGAATTTATCATCCGCTTTTAATTTCAACAGAATCACGTTTTTACCTGTAGAACAGTTTTCTACCGGCAGAGACAAACCGGTTAATGATTTTAATTCATTTGCAAGGTATTTGCCTGTTTTTTTTGTTTCTTTTGTTACAAGAATTACGGTTTTATCGTCAATTAGAAAGTTCCCTTTTTTTATTTCGATTTTTTGTGGTTGAGGTATTATCATAGGTTTCCTTGTTTTAATTGGCAAAGCTAAAACAGACGCTATGGACAGAATGGATAGAAAGGACAGAATGGATTGGTGAAGTTTCATTGGATTAGTGGGTCAGTGGATTAATAGATTTTGTATTTATTTGAGAATTTTCAGGTATTTTATTTCCGCAATTGCACCAGGACTATCAGGAAAATCAATTCGAATAGTATTTAATTTTCCTGTGCGCTGATAATCTTTTCTGAACTTAATTAAATAAGTATGACTCTTGCCATCAATATACCAAGGATAACGGCGTGCTGTTTCCTGGCTCATTTGCATTGACGGCGTCTGCCAGAAGAGTTCAGCTATATTGTATGAAGTCCCACGATATTTTAATTTAATTTCTATAGCTTTAACCTTTGAGAAATCGCCCCAATTTCCTTTAAAATAAATTTTAGGATCATTACCGGTAACTTCACAAATCAGCCGACCGCTTTTTATTCCTTTGATTTTTACACCATTACTTCCGGCTACAACATTAGTTTTATCAAATTTTATTTCATCAATAATTTTACCCGTGATATTTTTCGGATCGGTGGTAAAAACAGTTGACCATAAATGCCGCGGAGGAGGTGGCAACGGGGGTTCTTTTTCTTTATCGCGAGCTGAAGCGAGTTCTTTTCCATTAAAAACGCTGTATTTCAAAATTTGTTTTTTAGTTGGTCTCGCCCATTTGTTTATCGGAGCATTGGGAGCAAAAACACGGCGAATTGCGTCAAGTTGTGTAAACCCGAATTCATGGCTTGGCTCAATAAAAGAACCTTCGCCCCATTCATTCCATGCTTCAATTATAAAGAGCGGTAAATTAGGTTTTACAGCGTCACGCCCTTCGCGTAAAGTCTGTTTAAAAAGTATTACATTATTATCCGTACGTATCCATGATAATTTAGTGGCTCGCGGGGTGTCATCCCAACCTGCTTGAGTAGAAACGATATAAGGTGTTTTCAAAGTTCTCATTCTTTCCCAATATCCGGGCAGAAGTTCCACCATTTCTTTATAAGGCGCACTGCCCGGAGTTTTATATTTCGATCGAGTAATAAGGTCGGCAAACCCATACCGTGTGATTGCATCCGCTATACCTGTTTTATCTAAATTTTGCGGTTGATTATTTACGGCAACGAGAAATAAATTATCAAAACCGTATTTTTTACAAACAGCATTAATTTCAGGTAGAATTTTTTTCTTAAAGTTTTCCGCTCCGCCATTCACGTTAATAACAGCCTGCATATCCCAAACCATAAAAACCGGTCGATTGTTGATTTTTAAATAATTCGGCAGTAAAAAATAATTTGTCGCGCAATACTCTATCATCTCTGTTAATGCCTTAGGAGAAAAATCTAAATTCGCGGACGGGGACGTTCGCGCGACGTCGCGCGAAATTCCTGTTTCACGATTTGGTTTCCAATCAAGATTATGATTGCACCAATGAATGCAAAACTTCATCATATCTGTGTATTTCGCATTCAAAAATCCAACATTCAATGTTCGAGCCAAACGTGTTTCGCCGGCATTCCAATACCAGTCAAAAACGAAAAATGATATTCCTGCTTCGACTGCCCATTTTATATGCCAATCGTTTACTTCCGGTAAAGAGTCATCATAAAAGCCAAGAACCGGGCGCGGTTTCGGATATTTTGCTATAAGCCGCCATTCGCTGTCATTATCTATATTCACTCGCGGGAACGCGTTACTTCCTTTACCGCGATACCATCCGGGAAAAATATAAGTTCCAACTTTAATATTTGTTTTAACCGGTTTTGGAACAGGAACATCGTATTGTTCTTTTTTTGCAAAAGAGCA
>Ga0164318_10002722_pt1 | contig 16493 bp, 11 predicted proteins | sample GuaBasSedimGuay9_FD_113734 | JGI IMG/M metagenome (GOLD analysis project Ga0164318, IMG submission 113734) | Subseafloor sediment microbial communities from Guaymas Basin, Gulf of California, Mexico - Guay9, Core 4571-4, 0-3 cm | ecosystem: Environmental > Aquatic > Marine > Hydrothermal vents...
GCATAGATTGCCTTCGGTAGTTCCGTTGTGCGGGACCTGTCAATAGCAGCTAAAAGGTTCTCAGCGCGTTTGTCAGCCATCAGTTCCAGAGGGAGAAGTTGTTCTTTCGTCAGGAAAAATAGATCTGCCGGATTTTTTACCAGTTCATTTTTAATCAATTGTTTTGCTAACTTCCCGCCGAGACCTTCAATATCGAATCCCCCTTTGGAGGCAAAGTGGTATAAACGCCCTTCGACTTGTGCTGGACAAGCAGCGTTTAGGCAACGATAGGCCGATTCGCTTTCATTGCGGGTGACTGGCTGGTGACAGGATGGACATTGAGAAGGAAACACTACGCTTTTTGCATCAACAGGTCGTTTATCCATCACAACCGAAACCACATCAGGAATAACATCACCCGCTCGTTGAACGACCACAGTATCACCAATACGGACATCCAAACGGAACAGTTCATCTTCATTGTGCAGAGTAGCATTGGAGACAGTTACACCGCCAACTGAAACGGGTCGCAGTTTTACTATCGGTGTGATCACACCAGTACGACCAACTGAGAATTCTATTCCTTCCAGAATGGTCTCGGCCTGTTCGGCGGCAAACTTCCATGCTACTGCCCACCGCGGAGCTCGTGATATCTGACCCAACTTTACCTGTTCGGCGAAACTGTCCACTTTGATTACCATACCATCGATATCATAATCAAGTAACGGGCGGGTTTCGTTGAACTCCTTAAATTGTTCCTCAACAGACGTTGTACCCTTAACTTTCCGAATTAGAACATTGGTCAGAAACCCTTCCTTCTTTAGAAACGATATAACCTCAGACTGCGAATCGAGATTCTCCAGTTCAGTGTCGGAAATAGCGTAAGCATAAAAAATCAAAGGTCGTGAAGCAGTAATAGATGGATCAAGTTGACGCAGTGAACCGGCCGCACCGTTGCGTGGATTGGCTAACATTGGTTTATTCGCCTTGCGTAGGTAATGATTTAAACGCTCGAAAGCTTTGCGTCGCATGATTACTTCACCACGAACTTCCAGAAGCGGGTATTTTAGTGAAGTGGCTTCCGAGAGCCGCAGGGGGATATTTCGAATAGTCCGCAGGTTGACCGTGATGTTTTCGCCGGTTGTCCCGTCTCCCCGTGTTGATCCCTCAACCAGCAAACCATTGCGGTAAATCAATTCAACAGCCAGACCATCGAGCTTTGGCTCAACCACATAGTCTATTTCATTGGCTGTATCCAGGATGTTGCGTACACGACGGTCGAACTCACAAAATTCCTCAGCGGTTGTTACTTTCTGCAGGGACAGCATCGGCACTCGATGACTCGCCGGTTCGAATCTTTTCGACGGCGCCGCGCCAATACGCTGAGAAGGAGAGTCTGGTGTAACCAATTCGGGGTATTGTTTTTCTATCTCCAGCAAACGATCAAATAAACGGTCATACTCTGCATCACTGATAGAGGGGGTATCTTCAACATAATAAAGCCGGTTGTGGTGCTCTATTTCTTGTCGAAGCTTTTTGAGTTCAGCTATAATCTTTTTCCCCTGAGGCGACATAGTATCAATTAACCCATCCCTTTCGGTAGTGTCAACCAGTATGGATGTCATCCAGTATGGATTATACATTATCGGTTTATATCAATTACTTCGTAGTTGGTAGCGGACATCAGTTGTTGCAACTGAACATTGGTATCGATATATTATTTTATGATTCAATCACACCCACCATTGACATGAGATTAAGCTATGTTTAGACCAGCAATTACAACTCTATTTTTGATACTGGTCGGTTTTTCCCCGAGCAGTCTGGTAGCGGTTACTTCCCCGACAGACAGTGTAACATTGAAAGCGGATGATTCGTTATCACTAACAGAACTGGCGACAACTATCACTCCAGCAGAAAAAACAGAGCTTCCCCTTTACCCAATGTCACAAGAGAGAAAACAGAATCTTATTGAGTATTCACAGTTTAAGAACCTCTGGCGGTTCGTTGATTTCTTTTTCGGGATTGCCATTTTGGCTTTAATCCTGTTCACAGGATTGTCGGCCAAATTACGCAATTGGGCAAAAGTGGCTCGTTTCCGATTCTTTGTGGTTTGGTTGTTTATGATTTTATTTCTTATCCTGGATTACCTGGTAAACCTGCCATTGTCAATCTACCGGAGTTTCATAGTTGAGTCGAGATATGGTTTCATGAACCAGACTTTTATGGAGTGGTGGAGCGAAGACCTTCTCGGTCTGTTGATCCTGGCTGTTATTGGCATTGTGCCAATGTGGTTTTTCTATCGGCTGGTAAGCAAGTTCAAGAAGTGGTGGTTAATTTTTTCGATCGGCGCTATTCCGTTTATGATCTTGATGATAGTTATTGCACCAGTTGTAATCTCCCCCATGTTTAACAAGTTCGAACCAATCAAAGATAAAGCGCTCGAAACCAAACTGGTAGCGCTCGCTTCCAAAGCAGGTATTGAGGGAGCGGATGTCTTTCAGGTCAACGGCTCAAAGCAGTCGAGTAAAATCAACGCTTACGTTACCGGTATGTTTGGAAGTAAACGGATTGTACTCTATGATACAATGATTGACAACTTCACTCACGATGAGATTCTCTTTGTCATGGGACATGAGATGGGGCATTATGTCAAGCAGCATATCTGGTGGGGTCTGGGGTTGGCCATCGCATTTGTGATGTTTTCCCTGTGGTTAACAAATCTATTAATTTACCGAATCATTAATCGGTTCAAAGGACGCTTCAAATTTGATAGCCTTTCCGATATCGCTTCGTTACCGCTATTACTGATAGTCTTATCGGTAATAACCTTTATTTTCCAGCCCATAACCAACAGTGTAAGCCGTTACATGGAACGCTCATGCGATCTTTACGGAATGGATATCAGCGGTGTCGATGGCGAATCAGCAGCTACCGCATTTGACAAGCTTTCGGTTTACAACTTATCTGACCCGAGGCCACATCCGTTTATCGAGTTCTGGTTCTATGACCACCCGGCACTGGATAAAAGAATAGCGTTTGTACGGCAGTATGCGGTGGAGAGAGATCGCCAGACTATCCACTGAAACATTCGCTGTTTATCCTCGTTTGATGTGAAAAGCGATTTGGTTATTATCCTAACAAGATTTCTATACTGATAGAACCGTCAGTCGATCCCAATCAGTTTCCGGAAATGATCGGAGAGCAATTGTGTAACGAATCCAGTCGGTAATTTGTGGATACGTCGGCCTTCTCTGATTGTGGACACACCTAAAACCAGTTTAAGCGAACTCGAGATAAAGACTTCCTCTGCCTGAAACAGTTTCTCGAGAGTGATGTTTTGTTCCACGACATCAAAGCCGAGCCTTCGAGATTCTTTAATCACGAACTTCCGGGTTACTCCTTCGAGACATCCTGCTGTAATTGGCGGCGTATAGATTCTACCCTTTTTCACCCAGAAAATATTTGCTGTAGTAATTTCTGCAATATGCCCATTTGTATTAAGAAGTAGTGCGTCGTCACAGCGCCGAGCGTGTGCCTGCTTGAGAGCAGAGGCGTGGATAGCATACGAAATTGTTTTAATCCGCCTGAAAACAGAATCCTGATCAACTCGATAAAGTGACACATACAGCGAAAATGGCTTGGTTGGCAACTCGTGTGGCGAAGCGCTGAGAATAACCTGCGGTCGCCCTTGTTTGCCCACCCATCGAGCAGCCTCACCACTGGTGACAGTAAGGCGCAGTTTCTTGATATAATCAGGGTGCCTCCGTAAGGTGCTTGTCATCCAACTATTCAGGCGTTCAGATGGAATCGGAATCTTAAGTCCTATGATTTTAGCCCCTTTATACAGACGTCGCAGATGTTCTTCAGCAAAGATTGCTTGGTTTCCAATTGCCAGAAAGGTCTCGAACAGCCCCTCGGCATATAGAAGAGAATTATCAAAAACCGATATCTTGTCATTCCCACGTCGAACGAACCGGCCATTGATGGTTGTCACTGTTTTGAGCATACAGTCTCTATCCTATCCGCATAGGTGGCTTTTAGAAGATTGCCGGCTTTTAGAAACATCTCGTTATACTCCTCCTCGGGATCGCTGTCGGCTACTATTCCACCGCCAGTGTGAATCTGATACACGTCATTGTGGTGTACCATCGTTCGTATTGCTATATTGAAATCAGCAGTACCTTCATAGACATACCCAATACAGCCTGTGTACACTGAACGCGGGACCGGTTCAAGTTCGCTGATAATTTCAACCGCTCGCTGTTTGGGTGCGCCTGTAATTGACCCACCGGGCAGCAGAGCTTTCAATATATCCGTCAAGGTTACATCTCGACGGCACTCAGCCCGGATATCACTGACCAGATGTATCAGTGAAGAATACACTTCCGGTCTGAACAATGATTCGACTTTAACAGAACCCGTCTCTGCTACTCGACCCAAATCGTTTCGCACCAGATCGACAATCATCAGCAGTTCCGCCCGGTCTTTCTCCGATTCGAGTAGACACTTTATATCTCTCTCAGGGAATAAACTGCGAGCGATTGTTCCTTTGATAGGACAGGAGGTAATGTGATGTTGAGTTTTCAAGAACATTCGCTCTGGTGACGATGACAGAATCTGATAGTCTCCAAAATTCATATAACAACTATAAGGGGCCGGGTTCAAACTACGCAGACGAGTATAAACATCAAAGGGCTTTGCAGTCGAGTGAACATCAAACCGTGTTGTGAAATTGGCCTGATAGATATCTCCCTCGCGGATGTGATCCTTGATTTGTCGAATTCTATTACAATAATCATCATGTGACAGGGTTGGTACTACTTTAACAGAACAAGGTTCAGGGTTGAATATCTGTTCATTTGAAAGCAACTTATTTTGGCTATGATGATATTGTCTTACCCGATCATAGAACAGAAATCTGACCGAAGGGATATCCACCAAATCGCGATACGATTTAAGGTTAAGAAACTCTAAGCTTGACTCATAGGTGATATAGCCAACACTAAAAAAATCAGAATCTGTCCAATATGATTCCAGCACATCAAAAATATCCGCATCGATCCTGGCTGACTTGCGTCCGTCTTTCTCTATGATGACCACCCGTTGTCCCTGCAAGCTGATATCCAAAACAGGCTCACAAGCGATGAAAGAAGACTGACCCCGATCTCCAAAACTAAGCGATGAATCCAGCCAGATAGCACCCGGTTTGGATACTAATTGCTGGAATTCACGGACAGGGCAACTACCATGGGATATAATCGTCTTTTTTCCTTTGTAGAATACCACGCAGGGAAACTAAGTCTCAGAATCCTGTTGTCAAGCCAGTAGATCAATTGACAAGAGAGCGCTTCAGCCTTTACTTCCACCCATGGATGCAGCCAAATTGCTCATTGTTTTTGCTTTAATTGTTCTGGCTCTGCGTAAAAAGGTTTCTGTCGGTATAACCCTTTTTGGGGCGGGCTTGATTACAGCTTTGATTTATCAGGTGGAACTTTCCGCTCTTATACAGGGCTACTGGGATTTGGTAAAATCACACAGATTCCTGTCTCTGACAGCGGTAATAGTACTTATAACATCAATTGGACAACTGCTGAAAGAGTTGCGGTCTTTCGAGAATCTTACCAAAGCTGCCAGGGAATTGCCTGGCGGAAACAAGACTGCGGTCGGTATGTTACCCATGCTTGTGGGTTTGATGCCCATGCCGGGTGGGGCGCTGTTGTCGGCTCCGCTTGTAGGTAATGTTCTGGCAGATTCTCGTTATCGAAGGGAATTCCGAACTGCTGCTAACTACTGGTTCCGCCACGTTGTAGAGTTCTCATGGCCAATTTATCCGGGGCTTATTCTAACTGAAGCTATTACAGGACTACCCATCGGCAGCGTTTCGCTAATGCAATTGCCTTTGGCTTTGTTGATGGTGATATTAGGTTTATTCTTTTTTACACCTAAGATCGTAAATGATAATAACCATCAAACTCATCTCTGGCGATCTCTGTATGGCATCCTTAAGTCCATCTGGCCTATCCCTCTGGCTATTGCAATTTATGGCGTCTTTAAGCTTGAACTGGCTCTCTCGATCATGCTTGGATTGTTGGCGCTAATAGTGGTGGCTCGACCGGGCCGCAGACCACTTCTGTCGGCTCTGAAAAAAGGTTTTTCATACAAATTGGTTTTTCTTATTTTTGGTACCCTTTCCTTCCAAACAGCTCTGGAGTTGTCTGGAGCCATTGCTGCTATTCCAAATCTGACTATACAATATAACCTTCCAACTGAACTTGTTATTTTCCTCGTTTGCTTTACATCGGGAATACTGACCGGTATGGTGGCGGCATTTGTAGCAATGGGATACACGATCCTTGCCGGGTTCCTGTATGCTGGTGGGATTGAACCAGCGTATATCTTTCTTGCCTATCTTTCTGGATACCTCGGTATGATTCTTTCCCCTACTCATTTATGCCTTATTCTGACTAACGATTATTTCAAGAGCGATCTGTTAAAGGTGTATCGGGAAATTGCAATCCCCGTGATTATAATGGCTGTATTTGGTTTCCTTATCTATCTGACTCCATGGACCGGGTTGTTTCATCTCTAAATAGCCTGAGCCTTCATATTTCTTGCTAACTTGTTATATTGTAATATATTGTATGCAGAGTACCGAAAAGATAATTGGGAACTTTCTTTCTGTCTATGGGTACTACCTTTTGAAAGATCCTAAGTATAGGAATTGGTATGGTCGAAGCCAAAGAGACCGAAAAAGATATTGATTATCGCCTGATGCGCGCCATTCAAAACGGCGATATGGTAGCGTTCAATGAAATGGTAGATCGCTATAAAAAACGCCTGATGAATGTCATAGGACGGATGCTATCCTCTCCCGACGAAGCGGAAGATATTGTTCAGGAAACATTTGTGCGAGTCTATCAGCACCGGCAATCCTTTAATTTTCAGCACTGTTTCTCTACTTGGATATATACTATCGGGCTGAACTTGGCTCGTAATGAACTTCGCAAGAGAAGGAGATTCAAACACTACGATATCGACGACATGCAAGGGAACGAGGCTGAATTTGCTATCGAGGCAAAAGTTCCCAGTCGTCTTCCGCAGGTACTGGATGCCGCAATCAAAAACCTGCCAAACAAATACCGAGCGGCATTCATGTTACGTGACCTTCAGGAATTACCGTATGATGAAGTAGCTAAAATATTGAATATACCTCTTGGAACCGTCAAATCCCGTGTCAACCGTGCTCGGATGATACTCAGGGAGAAATTGAAACCCAGATTGGAGAGTCATAATGCGCTGTCGAAAAGTACGCTCCTACCTGTCAGCCTATTGTAGCGATGAGCTTGGTGGTCGTCGCAAGCTGGCCATCAGTGAGCATCTTGCGACTTGTGCTGAATGCCGCCGTGAAGAAGCTGACTATCGTTCGCTGGCTAAAACTGCTCGTCAGCTATCGGCTATTAATATAGCTGAAGATTTTAATACAAGATTGCTCGACCGAGTAGCTCGAGAACGGTTTGCAGAAACTAGATCAAAAGCCTACTTACCTAGGAAAGCGCCTGTAGTTCGCTGGACAGTTGTAGCACCAGCAGTTGTTACCGCCTGCTTGGTTTTTGCTTTCATCATGGTAGGACTTCAGACCGTCTTGGACGATTATTCGCCAGGAATCGCCAGTGTAGCAAACGATTCCTATCTCACAGCCCAACCCATGAATAATCCGAACATGACTAATTCTATGCAAAAGGATTGGTCTCTTGCCTCCCAGATGTCTCGGGCAAATCGCTTGGATCGTATGTCACAGCGCATTGTTAACCGTATCAGAACCACCAGTATGGCTCCTACTTCCGGTCTTTTCAATGTATCAGCTCGTGCAAATCAGCCAGCTCCATGGAATCAGACATACTATCGTGTGAGACCTGTAGTGCGAATATATCAAGCACCTGACATACCGAAGGGGGAGGAAACAGCGTACTGAAAATGCTAATGATTTGTCGTTCGACTGCGGTAACTTTAATAGTTGCCGCAGTTTTCTTTCTCTTATTTACAGTGGTGAACGTCGGGGCAACCGATGGTTCGTTGGCAACTCTGGAAAACCAGCTAAGCGATCTCATTTACCGAACTTCCCGGTCGATCGTTACCATGGAGTCCATTCGCACACCCCGGTCAGGTTCTGCAACAGTCGAAAACGATGAAACTCTTCAAAGCCTGATATCATCAGGGATAATTTTCGACAGTTCCGGTAATATTCTCGTAGCGGCTTCATCGGTTATAAACCGTGACAAACTATTGGTGCATTTCGACAATCAGGCAATACCTGTTCGTTTGGTTGGGATTGATTATCTAACGGGGCTAGCCCTGGTCAGTGCTGGAAAGTCGCTGGGGAATCCCGTATATTTATCTTCTCATCATGGCTGTGCCGGACAGCTGGTCGTTGCGTTGGGTAATGCCTATGGTGTTCGGGTTTCACCAACTTTGGGCTTCTGCGCGGGAATGAGACCTGATGGTTCCATTCAGTTCTCCGCCATGATTACATCTGGTACAATTGGGGGAGGGCTTTTCGATCTCTCCGGAAAACTCGTCGGCTTGATTACTGGAGGGATTGGACATGACCAGTGGGCGGAGGTTGGGCTGGCTGTACCATCGACGGAGCTTATCAAGATTTTCAAGCACCTGATAAAACGTGGTGACCGCCAGGCTGGCTACATCGGTATTACCAGTGCTGATATAGAGATTACGCCGGGCATTGAAGTGACACTACCGGCTCATTTGGTTCATTCCGAATCACAGCGATACTTCATTGTAGATAAAGCTGTTATGGTCACTAATGTTGTTCCATTATCTCCGGCAGCGAATGCCGGGCTGATTAAAGGCGATATGTTAATTAGTCTTAATGGGGAATCCCTCACCTCAGTGGTCACACTAAAATCCTTCGTGCGGCATTGCCAGCCCGGGTCGGTTATAGATATAGGTTTTGTCCGCAATAAAATGCCGTATGTGGCACCACTACAGGTAGGCAAACTCAAACTCTCCATGTTCAATAGTTTTCAGGATTTGTGCGAATCGCAACCTTTACAGACCTCAGCTCACAAATCGCTTCAGAAAGAAATCGATAGTCTTAAAATAACTCTACAGGCTTTGGAAAAACGGCTGCAAAACCTGCGCTGACAAGTTATAGTTTGCCATCCGTTTTGTTTCCTTATTTCTTGCTTTGTATGATTCTACAGACTGATATAGATGCGTTCAGCCATAAGCTGAAAACGTATGATCTACACCCCCACCCTGATTCGCGGGTACTGGCGCTCTATTCGGCAGCAATTACTGTTGCAGATGATGGCTTGTTGGATGCCGTAATAGATATGGGACTAAGAATTAACGTCAGTCGGGAGACCTTTTACGAAATAGTCCTTCAATCATATCTTTTCTTGGGTTTTCCCCGAATGCTCAACGCGGCTGATCACCTTGAAAAAAGGTTGCCTTGTAACAATTCAGAATCAATGCTGGTACCAATCAGCACAGATGAATCACAGACCTGGTTCAACCGGGGTGTTGATCTGTGCCGTAAGGTATATAGTGGCAATTACGAACTTTTGAAAAACCGGGTTGAGTCATTTGCTCCTGATATTTTCCGATGGATGGTTTTTGAGGGCTATGGCAAAGTTCTTTCTCGTCCCGGGTTAGACCCTGTTGACCGCGAACTGGCCATTGTTGCCTGCCTGATGGTCGAGGACCGCCAAAAACAGTTGTCTTCACACATTCGAGGAGCTCTCAATGTCGACGCCAAAAGAATACTGATAGAAGAAGTGATAAATGATGTCGCTCCATTGGCGCCCGAAGGTCATCAATCGGCTCTCGCAATTCTCGAACACCTGGGGAAAAAATGATGAGACTTTTGGGGAAGATTATTTTCTACCTTTTTTGTTTTTTTCTTCTGGCCATAATCGGTCTGTGGATATATTTCCTTCATTTGGGTGGTCTGGAACGTATGGCAAATGCCCAACTGGAAGCTATGCTTGCTGGTCGATCTGATATCGAAGCTACAATCGGCAGCATGAGTGGTGATCTCATTTCGGGAATAGTTATCGAAGATATCTCAGTCTATTACAACGATAGTTCTACACGTTATCTCATGCTGGAAATTCCACATCTCGAAACTGCTTATTCATTATCGAATCTGTTGCATCACCGCTATAGTTTTGATTATCTGCATATTGACCGGGCAACGGTTACAATTGTTCGCGACAGCGCTGGTTTTTGGCTAATACCAACTTTTTCTTCGGATTCCAGCGGAAATGCTGTAGAGGGTCATGATCTGGAATTCAGAATTGATGACATGGCTCTTAACCAAGCTCGGTTGCAGTTAATTGATAATACTGACACAATTCTTATCGATGATATTCTGCTGTGGTTGGCCATTGAAGTAGATGATGCCACCTATGCAGTTGACTTGGAGCGCCTAGAGTTTACTTCAAATCAGGAGCGAATATCTCTTGATGCTGCTGCCGGTAAACTTACTTATGCCAATGGAAACGCTCTGTTTCGTGATATCAATCTTTTCTCCGGTGAAACCAGAATACGAATGAGCGGTAACGTTTCTACAAAAGACAGTCTGGCTGGAACGGTCAGCATGATTGCCGACAATATCAATCTTGAAAGCATTGCTCAACATGTTGGGCCGAAGCTGCGTGGTGTTTTAGATCTCAACGCCGAGGTATCGTTTGTCGGTCCCCACTTGCAGGGAAAAGCTGATATTGCCGGCACTTTCATGATGGCCAGTTTGGACAATATCCATCTCAGTTTCGGGTATGGAGATAAGCAATTGGATATAGATACGCTATATGGATCTATCCTTGAAGGTTGCTCAATCGATGGTTTTGGTGATATTGATTTTTCAACATCTCCTCTTGAAGAATATCATCTTTCTGCAGACATCAGAAGCTTCAATCTTAAAAAACTTGTAACTCACAGCTTCGAATCAAACCTAAATGGTCACATTGAGCTGGATGGTCTTTCTTTCCGCAAAAAGGATATGACGCTTGCCATTAATACTGAGTTGTACGAGTCATCATTTGATAACTATCCTCTTCACGAAGTTTCCGGCGATATTGTTGTAACCATTGATTCCATCAATTTCATCGATCCCTTTCGCGTGAATTACTTTGAGAATGAGTTCTATACTTTTGGTCGAGTGTCTTATCGCGATGATATGTCCCTTAACGTGCGCGCTAATCTTAATAATCTCGACCGTTACCGGGATAAGTTATTTATCGATCAGCCTGGTGGACGTGGTTATGCCGAGGCTGCTATCACAGGCAGAACAGTTGACCCTGACCTTCAGGGATTCTTCGTCTCAGATTCGGTATGGATCTACGATTTCTTTTCTGACAGTCTGTATTCTCAGTATGATATAAAACGCTTTCTCACCGGTAAAAAGGGAGAAGTTGCAGTCCAATACTATGACGGACAAGCTTGGGATATTCCTTATGATTCGGGGCATGCTCATCTTATGGTTGACTCCAACCTGGTGTATATCGATTCGGTTACGCTATCCAGCCCTGCTGTGCTGCTTGAGGGGAAGGGCATTTTTGATTATGGACCTTATCCTCAACAGTTACAGATTGATAGCCTGCAATTGAGCCTGTGGGAACAGCCGTTGTACAATCGAGGTCAACTCAAAATTGGCATTGACTCCAGCGGTTTTATATTTGACCAGGCGGATATCGGGAACACGGAAGTGCGGCTGTCCGTTCGAGGATGCGCTAACTATGATGAATCACTTGATCTACAATTATCAGTCGGGAATGTACCTCTGGCACCCTGGGTGAATCTCTTTGACAGTGCCTATAAAATCGACGGTTCCGTTTCGTGCGACGCTACCCTGGGTGGCAACATTGACGAACCCATATTCAATCTATTGGGGAATATCGATTCGCTGACTTATAAAAACCTTGTACTTGGCAACCTGACAGCAGCGTTAGCTTATAGTAATCACTTATTAACAATAGACAGTGTATGGCTTGTTTCAGATCCGGGGAAATACTCTGCCACCGGATATATGCATTCAAATCTGTCGTTAACGACCGATAACGTCGAACGGTTTCCCGAACTGCCCATGGACATAACCATTGTGGCGAGTGATAATCGGTTTGATCTTGTCAGCCTTTTAATGCCATCAGTGGAACACATGACTGGAGATTTTCAGGCTGATTTTCGCTTATCCGGTACCCCCCACAACCCGCACCTTGATGGAGAAACTTACCTAAAGAATGGACGCCTTAAATATTTTGATCTGGAACACCCCATCTTTACGGATTCAGCCGGCGCAACCATGCACGATAACCGGATTGTCATTGACGGCATTGAACTGTACACTACAAAGAATAAAAAGGGGAGCGGACGCCGTCGTTATGCCCTTGTTGAAGGAGAGATATTAGTTCGATCTCTGGATACTTTCTACTATGATCTCGATGTAACGTTACCTAAGGAGTTTCCGTTTGCCTACGAACTGGACGATATCCGTGGGAAAGTTGAGGGAGAACTACATATTGAGGGAACCCGCCCCCCCCTCGTAACAGGCTCGCTTACATTGATTTCCACACGTTATCAGGTTGAGTTTGCACAGCAGGATGAGGGGTCCCCGTTGATGATGGCTCTTTCAAGCGACAATGCCTGGAACCTCAATATTGACATAGATATTCTATCGAATTACTGGATTAAAAACGAAGATATCGATGCCGAGTTTGCCGGTCAAATTAACCTGATCAGGAACAACGGGAATTACCGCTTTATTGGTGAGATGGAAATTTTGCGCGGTCGTGGTTTCCTTTTTGACAAAACTTTTCGTTTAGAGCCAGGCAGCAGAGTCATTTTCGAAGGTAATGATACCTTAAATCCTCGTCTTGAGATAACCGGCAATACGCGCATCGCTGGCGTGGTTCAGGACGCCTTTGACGAAGATGCCACACCTGAGACGGTTGAGCTGTGTGTGGACGTTGGTGGTACCCTTGAATTGCCGGAGATCAATCCCTGTGAAGGATCAGACCTCTCACGAGAGGATATACTTCCTCTCATTGTAGCCAACTACTATGCGCGTGACGGCTTTTCGTCTTCAAGCCAGATTGAACAACGATTGTTTGATATGGGCTTTTCTCAGGTATCTCAGATTGGCGCTCGGCAGTTGAGTCAGATCGGGGTAGAGACGTTTGAGATCGACCCTGTGTATGGTGAAGAAATGGAACCATGGAATGCCCGTGTGACACTAGGTTTTTACACAGGCCCAGGGCTTTATGTTTATGGCCGGTCCACTCTGTCTGGCCAAACTCGTCAAGAGGTAGGTTTCGATTACCGTTTGAATAAAGCCTTTCAGGTCGAAGGTCGCCGGGACGAGGAAGAGCTGTATCATCTTAGCCTGATGTTTCACTGGGAGTTCTAAGCATGCGGATGCGAGTGATACTGTCAATATGCTTCATAGTGATGATTACTGTGGGACAGTCTGCAGCCATTGATCGATCTATACTGCGTTGGATTCGCAATAAGCCAGCTATAAAGAGTATCAGTATTGAAGGCAATAACTTCTTTTCCGACAGCGATATCAGAAAGCGTATGTACTCCCGAGTGCGAACCATCTGGGGCAGCATCAAAGGTGACCGGCGAACAAAAATCCAGAGCGAGACATACGGACGCGACACCCTGGAGATCAAGTATCTTTACCTCACTAACGGATTCCTTGGTATACAGATCGAAGAGAATTTCAATGTAATTATGCCAGATTCTTCCGCTCGAGTGATGGTTAAGATTGATGAGGGACATCGTTATAAATATGGAAAGAAAACCATTAAGGGAAACTTCGAGAACCGCTTTCAAAATCGATTTGAACAAATTGTAACCAAACTGCAAGAGCTGAAACCAATCAACCTGTTTGACGTGAGGCAGGCTTCTTTCGATATCAAGACGGTTCTTGCCAATGAAGGTTACCCATACGCTGAAGTGAACTTTACAATCGATACCTCTCAAGTGAATGTGGTTACTCCTATTCAATTTGTAGTGGAATCAGATTCTCTGGTTCATTATGGTGAAATAACAATCCAGGGGATTAATCGTTATCCTGCCTATACAGCTTCCCGGGAATTAAAAATTAATCGCGGCAATGTGTACCGTCGTCATGAGATAGTTGAGTCTCAACGTCGAATATACGAGTCAGGTTATTTCTCTACACTCCAGCTCAAACAATCAAATCAGGTAACAGATCGGCTTAACCCGGATTTTATCCTGCGTGTTCGAGAACGCAAACCAACTTATATCACGGTAAAAACCGGCGCCGGACAGTCTGAGTATGCTGACCTGAGTTGGAGCTTCTCGGCTGGTGTTGGCAAACGCAACCTTTTTGGCTCACGACGAATTGACCTGTTGTTTAACCTTGTGTATGGGGTAGGTAAGAAAAATCGTATCATCGAACATGATTACCGTTTACGTTACACTGAGCCATGGTTCCTTGGAATTCGGATGCCGCTATCGCTGGCATTTACATACGAACCTAAAGTGCAACATCCGGTGCAGGATTTTCGCGTTGAGCAATGGGCAGCATCTATTTCCACTCTCAAGCGGTTCAGCTTGCACACCCGGGCTTCTTGGGGACTGGAATATCAGTCGGTCGATATTTCCGGTGTTCCTGATGAACTAAAGGAAGAGGTGCGACTCCAGACAGAAGGACTCTCTATTCGCAGGCGGATATATCTGAATATGATTCGCGATAGTCGTGATAATATCTTCGTACCGCGTTTTGGTTCAAAGCGAGAGATTGCCATTGATTACTTTGGCGGCTTTCTCGGTGGTGATGATAGCTTCATCAGGATCGAAACCTCCTGGTCATGGTACCATCCAGTCTGGCCCGGATGGATATCAGCTTCCCGTATTAAAGGAGGATGGGTTGATCCTTATGGCGAAACGGAATTGGTGCCATCCGGTGACCGACTTTTCCTCGGTGGTGCCAACACTGTCCGCGGATTCACTGAAAACACCTTGGTTCCAATGCAGAAAGATAGCTTACCCGGTGCCGGGTTTACCATAGTCGTGAACCAGGAGTTTCGCTGGAAAACTATTCAAATTTTTAACCCAATACCTTTTCTGGGCGATCTGTTCCGAAATCTACCTTTGTGGCAGTCGATATTCATCGATGTAGGCAACGGCTTTCGGAGTATTGATAAGTTCCAATTTTCAGAGCTGGTCGTAGCCTATGGCACAGGCGTGCAAATCCAGTCGCCTGCCGGACCGATTCGTCTGGATTACGCTCATCATATTAAAACCAGTACTATCGAGGCCGGAGACCATTGGCATTTTACGATTTTATATGCGTTCTGATGGCTCTGTGTCAGCTTTCAGAGTTGTACTTTTCTTCAGAAATAACCGAACCGGACAACCTCTCTGTGTTGGGTATTGCCTATCAACTAAAGGGTAGAAAAAAACAAATTGTATTGGGAGCTACCGAACATCATACTGTCTTTGAACTTGTAGGATATAAAAACTGGGAGTTGGGTGGCTCACCTTTCGTAGTGTGAAAACAAAGAAATATAATAATGGCTGAAAAAGTTCTGGTAGCACTTTCCGGTGGCGTTGATTCCTCTGTGGCAGCTCTCTTGTTGAAAGAGCAGGGGTATGATGTCATTGGGGCGCATTTGAAATTGTGGGATTCCGCAGATGAAGACAGCAGCTCTTGCGATAATGGTCCCCATTGCTCGCTGGATTCAATAATTGACTGTCGCTTTGTTTGTGACAAAATCGATGTGCCGTTTTATGTGATTAATATGTCCGAGCAATTCCGTGACAGTATTATTGAGAACTTCGTATCCGAATACAAACACGGTCGAACTCCCAACCCTTGCATAAAATGCAATAGCGATATCAAGTGGGCAGCCTTACTAAATAAAGCCAGTGAACTGGCGTGTGATTTCATTGCAACGGGACATTATGCTTTCGTAGAGAAAAACGCCATTGGTCGCTACCAAATACGCAGAGGGATCGATGAAACCCGCGACCAATCCTATGTCCTATGGGATATTTCCCAACAAGCGCTGGCGAAAACGCTAATGCCATTGGGAGGGTTAAGAAAAACAGATGTGCGTCAGATTGCAATTGATAACGGACTCAAAACCGCCAACAACAAAGAATCGCGCGAGATTTGTTTTGTGCCCGATGATGACTACCATCGTTTTCTCAAAGAATGGTGTGAGAAGAATAACGAATCTTTCCTCCCCGGTGATATTGTTCATGAAAACGGCACTGTTCTTGGTCGACATGAAGGGACAGCGTTTTACACGATTGGCCAAAGGCGAGGTCTTGGAATTGCTCACCCTACACCACTGTATGTTCATCGCATTGAATCGGATACTAACAGAGTGATTGTGGGAAATGACGATAAACTCTATTGTGATACGCTTGAAGCTGAAAATGTCAACTGGGTGGCAATTGAGGGGATAATTTCACCTATTAAAGCACGAGTAAAAATAAGATACCAACACGGA
>Ga0164318_10002723_pt1 | contig 16493 bp, 16 predicted proteins | sample GuaBasSedimGuay9_FD_113734 | JGI IMG/M metagenome (GOLD analysis project Ga0164318, IMG submission 113734) | Subseafloor sediment microbial communities from Guaymas Basin, Gulf of California, Mexico - Guay9, Core 4571-4, 0-3 cm | ecosystem: Environmental > Aquatic > Marine > Hydrothermal vents...
CCCTACACTTTGCCTGAAGCCCAGCTGGATCGATTTCTGTTGCATGTGCGAGTTGGTTATCCTGCTGTAGAAAGTGAACGGATGATTCTTGCTATGGCGCGGCGTGAGGCGTATGGGCAGGTTGCAGAAACTTCTCTCCAGAGTAAGGTTCCGGTTCTTTCGGTGGTTGAGTTACGTCATGCCCGCCAACAGGCTCTTGATCTCTATCTGGCAGAAAATCTGGAAGAATATCTGTTGCAATTAGTGTTGGCTACCCGCCATCCGCAGCCCTATGGTGAGGATCTGGCAGGGGCAATTCTCTATGGAGGAAGCCCGCGAGCCAGTATCGCCCTCGATCGCTGTTCCCGCGCCCGCGCTTGGCTGGCGGGTCGGGATCATGTTTTGCCGGAGGACATCCAGAACCTGGCTTTTGATGTGTTGCGGCATCGGTTGATTCTCAGCTATGAAGCAGAGGCCAACGGGATGGATGCTGACCGACTGATTTCTGAACTGATTGCCCGTGTTCCGGTGCCCTGATGGCGCAAAGGGTTTCATCAGTCAACCCCTCCCCGGTCAAAATTAATCTGAGAGAATTGATTGCTCTGGGTGATCAGCTACTTCCTGTCGCCTGGCAGGCCAAGCGGCAGTTGGCGGCACAAAGTGGCGGCTATCGCAGCCGTTTTCGTGGCCGCGGGATGGAATTTGCCGAGGTGCGTGCCTATTTGCCCGGTGATGATATTCGCAGTATTGATTGGCGGGTGACAGCGCGGCGCGGTAAAGTACATACCAAGTTGTTTCACGAAGAACGGGAACGCCCGGTGATTCTTGCCCTGGATTATCGGCGACCGATGTTTTTTGCGACTCGCGGATGTTTCAAGGCGGTCCAGGCTTCGTACCTGGCTGCGCTACTGGCCTGGCAGGCCCTGTCGCGTGGTGATCGCATCGGTGGTTTTATCTTTTCCGAAGAGCGTAACCTTGAATTGCGACCGCAACTGGGGAAGAAAGCGGTTCTGCAGCTGTTGCGGCAGATGGTCGCAGATCCGGTCTGGCAGCGTTCTCCACATCGCCCGTTTGCACCACAGCAACGTCTTGCTGCAACCTTGCAGCGCCTCCATCGGGTTGCCCGCCCCGGCAGTTTAATTCTGTTACTCAGCGATTTCAGCCAGTGGGATGATCAGGTCGAAAAACAGCTGGCTCTCCTCGGCCGCCATTGTGACCTCGGACTGATCCATTGTTTTGATCCCCTTGAAGCCGAACTTCCCCCCGCTGGATCTTATCGGCTTAGTGATGGTGAGCGGGATTTGACCATCGCCACCGCCGATCGAAGCGCACGTCAGCAATATCAACACCATTTCAATCAGCACCGTGAGCAGCTTGAGAATTTCTGTCATCGCCAGCATTGTCAGCTGTTTTCACTGCCAACTGATGGCGATCCACTGGAGTCTCTTGCCGGCATGAAAAGAGGGCGTTGATATGGGGCAAGCTAGCGCAATAAATCCTGTTGATCTGCCCTTGCGTGATATCCACCTCCCCGCACCGATTGGCTGGTGGCCGGTGGCTCCCGGCTGGTGGGTTCTGGTCGGGCTGTTACTGCTGTCGTTGATCACTATCTGGAGTCTACGCCGTTTCCGGCAGCGGCGGCGCATGCGGCGTCTTGCTCTGTGTCAACTTGAAGAATTGGCTAAATTGCCCGAAACAGAGTTACCAACAGCTCTCTCCCGGTTTTTACGCCAGGCGGCTATCAGCCATTTTCCACAACAGGATTGTGCTGGCTTAACCGGTCAGGCCTGGTTGGAGTTTCTGGACCGTCCCTTTGCAGATCAACCTTTTACCACTGGTATAGGCTCTTGTTTGAGTGATGCCCCCTATCGTCAGATGATGCAAATCAATGCGGTCGCATTGATCACTCTGTGTCGCCGCTGGCTGAAAAAACTTCCTCCCCAAAAACTGCATCCTGGGAGAGAACGATGATCCATTTTGTCTGGCCCTGGGCTTTTATCCTGTTACCTCTCCCCTGGCTGATTTATAAGTTCTGGCCACCGGCATTAGCTGCTGAAGAGGCCGCTCTCTGGGTCCCGACTTTAGCCCCTTTTGCAGGAGTGCAGCATCAGCGTAGCCGCCGGAAGGGGCGTTGGCAGTTGCCCTTGGCACTTTGCTGCTGGTTACTTCTGCTGGGCGCTACCGCCCGCCCGCAATGGCTCGGTGACCCGATTGAATTGCCGGTCAGCGGTCGTAATCTGCTGCTGGCGGTTGATCTCTCCGGCAGTATGCAGACCGAGGACTTTTATCTTGATGGGGAAACTGTTAATCGTTTGACTGCACTGAAAGCGGTCGCTGGTAAATTCATTCAGCAGCGAGTCGGGGATCGGCTCGGGTTGATTTTGTTTGGTGATCAACCCTACGTGCAGGTTCCATTAACCTTCGATCGGCGAACGGTCGAGCAGTTGCTTGATGAGGCTGCCATTGGTCTGGCCGGTCAAAAAACGGCTATTGGTGATGCTATCGGTCTGGCTGTCAAGCGTCTTGATGGGGGAGCAGGCGAGGAACAGGTTCTGATTCTGCTCACCGATGGCGCTAACACTGCCGGTCAATTGAAACCACTCAAAGCGGCTGAACTTGCTGCTGCTGAAGGGTTGAAAATCTATACAATTGGCCTCGGTGCCGAGACGATGGAAGTGCGGGGTTTTTTCTTCAACCAGACGGTGAATCCATCAGCTGATCTGGATGAAGAGACCCTCACCGCGATTGCGCAGCAGACCGGTGGACGTTACTTTCGTGCCCGGGATACAAATCAACTGGCAAAGATCTATGCAGAGTTGGACCGCCTTGAGCCGGTGGAGCGTGATCACAACGTCTATCGTCCGATCTCTGAACTCTATCCCTGGCCTTTAGGTCTGGTTCTTTTTTTTAGTTTGCTGCTTCTCTTGTTGCCACAACTACCGCAGCGAACAGGCTGGAGGGGCAAATGAGCAATTTTCATTTTTTGCGCCCGGAATGGTTTCTGGCCTTATTACCGTTATTACTGCTGCTTTTCTGGTTAGCACGACGACGGTTGCGCAGTCGTAGTTGGCAGGCGGTCTGTGATCCAGAGCTACTGCCCCATCTGCTACTTGGCCACTCTGTGCGGCGGGCCAACTGGCCGATATGGCTGCTGCTGGTCGGTCTGCTGCTGATGGTTCTTGCTTTGTCCGGCCCAGTTTGGAAACGTCAACCGCAGCCGTTGTTTCGGCAGCAATCGGCACTGGTGATTCTGTTTGATCTCTCCCGCTCAATGGAGGTGGCTGATCTGCGACCCAGTCGTTTTTTGCGGGCGCGACTTAAAATTGCCGACCTGTTGCGACAGCGCGAGGAGGGGCAGACCGCGCTGATCGTTTTTGCGGCGGATGCATTTACGGTCACTCCGCTGACTGAGGATCGACACACTATCGAATCTCTGTTGGAAAGCCTTGACCCGGAATTGATGCCGGTTCAGGGGAGTAACCTGACGCGGGCTATCCGGCGTGGAGCGGAATTGCTGCAGCAGGCGGGGTTGCAACGGGGGCGGCTGTTATTGGTAACCGATGAGGATCGCCCGGAACTTTCTCTTGATGCTGCCAGACAACTTAAACAGCAGGGGTTTGAACTGGCAGTTCTCGGTATTGGTAGCTCGGAAGGGGCTCCGATTCCTCAACCTGGGGGTGGTTTTTTTAAAGATGGGCAGGGGAATCTGGTGTTGCCTAAACTTAATGCTGCCGGGTTACGACAGCTGGCAACCGCTGGCGGTGGTAACTATCAGCAGCTGAGTGTGGATGACACTGATCTGCGCAGTTTGCTGGCCGGGCTGGAAGGGCATCGCTTTGATCAACCGGGACAACCCGCTGCAGCGACCGGGGATCGCTGGCGTGAAGAGGGGGTCTGGTTGCTCTGGCCGGTGGTTTTTCTTGCGGCACTGGCTTTCCGGCGTGGTTGGTTGCTGGTATGGACCTTGTTGCTGTTGCTTCCCCCTTCTGCCGAGGCGTTGAGCTGGGCTGAACTCTGGAAAACTCCGGATCAACAGGCTGCACAAGCTTTTGTAGAAAAAGATTTCACCGAAGCAGCACAACAGTTTCAGGATCAACGCTGGAAATCGAGTGCCCTTTATCGTGCTGGTGAATTTGCCCCCGCCGCTAAACTGTTTGAACCATCGCAGTACGCTGACGACTGGTATAATCAAGGGAATGCGTTGGCAAAAGCGGGTGATTTTCCCGCTGCCCTCAAAGCCTATCAGCAGGCGTTGGAATTGGAACCAGAGCATGCCGACGCGCAGTTCAACAAAAAACTGCTTGAAACCGCTTTGCAACAGCAACAAAATGAGGAAAATCAACCGGGTCCACAGAACCAGCAGGGTGACCAACACAACAAGTCCACTGAAAATCAGAATTTGTCAGATAAGGATCAATCTGCAGATCAGCAAGGCAGCTCTTCTGAAAATAAAGAGGGCAAAAAATCGCAACAAAACAAACCTGGCGGGAAGGATAAAAAAGCAGAAAATGAAAAATCTTCAACCCCTGCCGGGTCAGGAAAAGATGAAAACACCCCAGCTGATCAAACCTCTGAAACGACTCAAAACCAGGCCAGGGGGGGGTCTGCTGATCAACCGGAAAGGCAGATCGATCCACCCACAGCAGCACTTGAAGATACAGTTCCTGAAACTGCTGAACAGCGCGAATCACGGCTGCTGTTACAACAGATTCCCGACGATCCGGGCGGGCTGTTACGACGCAAATTTCTCTATCAGTACCGTCAACGCGGTCAACAACCTGAAACGGATCGATCATGGTAAATAGATGGCGTATATTTTTGTTGCTCTTTTTGATCTGCACACTTTGGGTTAGCAGCGCAATGGCAATATCGGTGCAAGCGGTGGCAGATCGCAACCGGGTCGCTGTTGGTGAGAGTTTAAACCTGGAATTGCGGGTCACTGGCAAACCCAATATGGAGCCCGATCTCTCTGCTCTGCAACAGAACTGGGATATTCTCAGACGGTCACAGAGCAGCCAGATTCAGATTATTAACAAGAGCATAAGTCGTTCAGTTATTTATAATTTAACCCTGATGCCAAAAAAAACGGGAACGGTGATCATTCCGACAGTTTGTTTCGGTTCTGATTGCACCATCCCACTCCCAATCGAGGTTGTTTCCAGTCCCTCTACCGCTAAAGTAAAGAGTTCTCCGCTGCTGCTGGAGGCCGATATCAGCCCGCAGAAAGTGGTGGTACAGGAGCAACTGTTACTCAGAATTCGCCTGTTGCGGCGGATTGATCTTATTGATGGACAATTGACCGAACCGGATCCTGTCGGGGTTGCAACGGTGGTTAAACAACTCGGTGATGCCCGTAGTTATGAAACCCAACGTGATGGTCAGATCTATCATGTGATTGAGCGTAATTACGCAATCTTTCCGCAAAAAAGTGGAATCTTGCAGATTCCAGCGTTGCAATTTGATGGAACGGTTGCCAATGGAAACTCCCGCTTTGATCCTTTTAGTCGTCAGGGTCAACGGGTTCGTCGAATGACACAGCCTCTGCGGGTTGAGGTGCTGCCGCTTCCGGTTGATCTGGGTCCACGCCCCTGGATTCCTGCAACGACACTTAAACTGCAGGATAGTTGGCAGCAGAAGATTCCGCACTTTGTTGTTGGAGAACCGGTCACTCGTACACTGCAACTGAGTGCTGGCGGGGTATTGGCTGCACAGTTGCCGGAGTTACAATTGAATCTTCCAGAAGGGTTCAAGAGTTACCCTGATCAACCGCGTCGCGAAGATGAGTTGAGCAACAGTGGAATCACCGGGTTGCTGGAACAGAAGATTGCCCTGATTCCAACTCGCCCAGGATATTTTCAGTTACCCGCAATTGATCTTGACTGGTGGGATGTTGCGACCGGGGAGTGGCAACGTGCCCATTTGGCAGCACTCTCTATCGATGTTGCAGTTGCTGCCAATGGTGTGTCAGAGAATATGCCCGTTGCGTCCGGTTCTTCTCTATCAGCTCCGGAGAAAAATACTTTAGCAGAGAGACAAAAAACACTGCCAGCTCCGGTTCCCGCTGAAATGGAAGCCACCGGTACAGTTTCTCCACCAGCCGGTTTCTGGCCGTGGTTAAGTCTTGGTCTGGCTCTCGGCTGGTTATTATCCATGCTGCTGTTATTTCGGCAGCGGCGCTATTCACAGCCAATCACAGAGGCTGAAACCAAGGTCAAACAACTCGATGAAAAATCGGCCCGACTCATTATTGTTCAGTCTGCCCGCAAGAATGATCCACAGGCAACCCGTCAGGCGCTGCGTCAGTGGTGTCGAACCCTCTATCCCGAATTATCGACCGGTGCTTACGAACAATTTTTTAATGCCGCTGATTCGGGGTTAAAGCAGCAGTTGGAAAATCTGGATCGCAGTCTCTACGGAAGTTCTGGACAAGCTTGGAGCGGGGATGTCTTGGCGAAATTGATAGTGGACTGGCAGAAAAAAGAGGTTGGAAACAAAAAGGCCGAGCTGCCCGATCTCTATCCCTGATTTTGAGTTTCAATTCTTCTTCACTGCGAAGAAGGGTTATCACGGCCAAGTTTGGATTTTTTATCAGCAACAGATAAAATGAAAGTTTATTTATCACCTTGTTTTTTTGCTATACTGCGTCCGCAAATAGCTTTGTTAGCTTGTATTGCCGGAGAGGGTCTTACAGAATAAAGATATTCCCCTTGCCCCTGTCTCGTAGGACACTGGAAGCAAACCCAACAGGTATTGATGTATTGGTGGAAGAAGTATCATTTTCTCAGAAAGCACTTTTAAAACTGTATTCCTGGGAGCTGATTTTATGTGCAAAAAAATTTTTATTGCTGCAACTGGTCAACATTGCGGTAAAACCACGACCAGCTTGTCCCTGCTCCATCTGGCTCGAAAAAAATATCATCGGGTTGGCTTTATCAAACCGTTTGGCCCTAAGCGGACTAATTATCTGGGCCAGCTTGTCGATATCGATGCAGCTTTAATTGCCCATGTTTATGGAATGGAGAATCAGCTGAAGCTGATGTCACCCGTGGTTCTTGATGTCCATACGACCCGCGAAGTTTTGGACGGAAACAAAGATCCACAACAATATTTAGAGGCAATCTGTCATGCTACTGCCGAGTTGGAAAAAAAATGCGATTTCCTGATTATCGAGGGTGCCGGCCACACCGGTGTTGGTTCCGTTCTGGGGCTCAATAATGGACAACTGGCTCAACAGCTTGATGCTCCAGTTTTAATGGTTGCCGGTGGTGGTATCGGCAATGTGATCGATGCCATCGAACTGAATTTAGCCCTGTTTCGTGAAACCGGTGCTGAAGTGCGGGTAATTTTGCCAAATAAGTTAATTAAAAGTAAGCGGGAAACCACGTTGAAGTATCTTCGACTTGCTTTCAAGGATACCGCGATTCAGATAGTTGGTGGTTTTAACTATTCACCGATTCTTGCCAATCCAACCTTGAAGTATCTGTCTGAATTGTTGCGCTGTGAGCTTCAGAGTGATAACGACCAGGCAAGCCGTATTGTCCATCATGTTCAACTTGGAGCCGCTTCAACACAGCGGATTATTGATCTGTTGCAGGAGTCAACGTTACTGATTGTCCCCAGCAGCCGGGATGAGGTGCTGGTGATGCTGGCGACACTCTACCATCTTCCAAAATACAAAAATAAAATTGCTGGAGTGGTCATTGTCGGGGTCGCTTCTCTTACGAAAATTGTGCAGCGCATTCTTGACGATGCAAATATTCCCTATATGAGGGTAACTGAGACAGCCGCTGAGATTTATACAACTATTCAGGAAGATGTCGCTAAAATTGGCGCTGATGATGAGGAAAAAATCGCTTTAGTTCAGCAACTGGCAGAAAGTGATCTCGATTTCAAGTTGATTGATTCTCTATTTTAAGGATATGTGATTTATGGGTTTATTCGGGAAACTATTTGGTGGGGACAGTTCTATTGAAGGACTACGTAAGGCGATTGCACAAAAACGTTTTGTTGATGCTCGGCTCCTTGCCGAAAAACTGGCAGGGCAGTCGCTGAGTGAAGTGGAAGCTGTTGAAGTTGAGCAACTCCGGATTGTATCTGGCGATGGTCTGGCCGGACTGAATCTGGATGAAGCCCTGGGACTGCAATGTTGTGGCCATTTTGAGCAGGCTGCCGAGCATTTAAATCTAGCTCAGGAACAGGTGTGTAGCACTGAGTTGCGGGATAAGATAGAGCAGGCTCTTGCTGCCGAACCACTAGTTCCGGAGATCGCTTCAGCGGAAGATCATCGCCTGGAAGCCTGTAACTCCTGTTCTCCCCAAACAAGACCTCTGCTGAATGATGAAGATGCCAGCTTTGGTGATGCCGAAAGTCAATTGGAGTTGATTCTGACATCATATCCTGCTGATTTAGCCGAGCGTTATGTCCATAAAAATGAAACTTTTAAAGCGGCTTTTTTATTGTCGCAGGCCGGGCAGGATGAGCAGGCTTTACCACTCTGGCAGCAGGTGGAAGCTGCAGAGCAGGATGACCTCTACTGGTTTGAGTTAGGTTCTCTTTTGGGGCGTACCGGTAATCTGGCAGAAGCTTGTCCCGCTCTGGAAATGGCTCTGGAGAAAAATCCCGAACTGTTTCTGGCAATCGAAGCTCTGGTGCCGATTCTGATTGCAGATGGAGATTACCATGTAGCGGAAGAACGGCTGCAGCAATTTCTCGGTCAGGGAGGGGATCCTGCATTTTGTTATGCACAACTGACCTCGCTCTCGGTTCAGCAACAGGAATTCTCCTTTGCCGCTGAGTACGCCCGTCAGGCGATTGCTGCAGGAAACCTTGATCCCAAGTTCATGCTGTTGGCCGCTTCGGTTCTGGAGCATACGGAGGCTCTGGAAGAGACGGAAAACATATTGAGAAAGTTGCCTGCTTCTGGTCGTGGTTGTGGGGGTGGTACCAATCTACCGTTAGCCGAATTCTTGCTCCGGCAAAAGCGTGAGCTGGGTACGATCCTCGATACTTTTAATGCCGCTTGTCGGGAAGACCCGGAAAATCCACGTTGGCAATTGCGGGTTGCCCAGACTTATCTGGCTAATAATTGGTCCAAGGAGGGGCTGAAGTTGTTGAAGATGGTGGTTAATGATCCCCGCCTGGACTCTGAACTGCTTCAGGAAGCAAAGCAGTTGCTTGCTGAGCAGCAGGGTTGATTGTGGCCGCTATCACCAGGTTGAAAAAGTATCTGACAAGTCATGATATTGAAGTGTGGGAATTTGTTGAACTGACAGCAACGGCTGCTACTGCAGCTGCGGCCGTTGGTTGTAGCGTTGCTGAAATCGCGAAAACCCTTTTGTTTCTGGTTGGTGGAACCCCGGTTGCTGTTGTGACCTGTGGTGATATGAAGGTGAACAGTTCCCGTCTGAAACAGGTTTCTGGTCTGTCAGGAAAAGTGAAGTTACCCCAGGGCGATGAAGTGTTAAGTCACACCGGTTATGCCCCCGGGGGTGTCTGCCCTTTTTTACTTCCACCTGAATTACCCCTTTTTCTTGATTCCTCCTTACGGCGTTTCCCAGTGGTTTATGCCGCAGCCGGGAATAGTCATTCAGCTGTGCCGGTGACTCTCTCTCAGCTCGAACAACTGACCGGTGGAAGCATTGCCGATCTCTGTGCTCCTCTTCCTGAAAAACCCAATAGACCCTGACGAATAGAATTTGAAACCATTTAATTAGAATGCTAAGAAGCTGCAGACTAATTGATTCTTCCTGTGAATTCAGGATTGAAAGTTTGCTCGATCGTCGATACCGTCTGTAATACGATTTGCGGGTATTTTTAGCTTTATTAGTTTTCTTGAATATTTGTGCTTACTTGTTATAATGAGCTTTGTATGCTTTTTCTAATATGACTTACTGTAAAGGATTCCATGATGGTTTGGGAGACTGCCAAACAGTCGGATAACAATTATAAAAATACTTGGGGATATGCTCAACTCCTTGAGCATATTGATATCGGAATCCTGGTTCTGGATTTGAATCAGGAATCAATCGATTATTGTAATGCTGCATTTTTTGACGTGTTACAGGATGAACAACTGTGTCGCAGTTATCAGGGCTTGTACAATCTTTTTGTCCGGGATATTGAGGCTCTGGACGATTTTGATCTTGCCGGGCGCGTTGCTCATCAAGTGACCCATCAGGGACGCTTATTCGGTCATTCAGTCTATAAGGTAGCTTCTGACTATCGCTGTGTTTTTCTTCGTGATATCACTGAGAAGAGCCGCCTTGAATCGATTGCTCAGGCTGTCAATACAATGGATAATATTGGTTTTATTTTTTCTGGAATTCGCCATGAAATTGGTAACCCGTTAAATTCTCTAAAAATGGCTTTAAGTGTATTGAAGCAGAGTTCAGAAAATATCCATCCAGAGATGCTGAAAGAATATATTGATCGGGGTCTTGCTGATATCGGGCGGATGGAATATCTATTGAAATCACTAAAAACATTTACCATGTACGACAGTGTTGATCTCAAAAATATGCAACTGGTTGAGTTTATGGACAAGTTTATTTCGTTGGTTGAGAGAGATTTTCACTCTTATGGGGTTCGGATCAAAACTGAAATTCCGCTTGATATCTCATGGGTTAGGATAGACGAGAGGGCATTGCATCAATCATTATTGAATGTTTTCAATAATGCCGCCGATGCATTAAAGGAACAGCCGGCTGCTGAGATCAATATTCAAGCTGAAGAGCGTGATCAGTTGATATGGTTGACAATTGCCGATAATGGGTGTGGAATTTACCCGGAACAGTTAAAGTCTCTGTTTCAACCATTTAATACCAGTAAAGCAGATGGCAATGGACTGGGACTGGTGATTACCCGTAAACTCCTGGCAATGATGCGCAGTGATATTGATATCGTCAGTCAATCGGGTTACGGAACCCAAGTGATAATCAGGTTGCCGATTGCGGAGACGGTCGCTTCGAAACCCTGAACAACGGTATCCTTTTTGCTACAAAAATAGGTAGGCGTGTGAAAAAAATCCTGATTGTTGATGATGAAAAATCGTTTTTGCTCTCTTTGACCGATGGCCTCAGTGTGCACAGCGATAAATTCCAAATTTTAACCGCTGAAAATGGTCGTGAGGCTGTTAATGTATTGCGTTCAGTTCCAGTTGATCTATTAGTCACCGATTTAAAACTGCCGGAAATGAATGGCTTTGAACTGTTAGCCTGGACGAGTCGACATCAGCCACAATTGCCAGTGATTGTGATGTCTGCTTTTGGAACTCCAGAAATTGAAGCCCGTCTGGCGAAGCTGGATACCCTCCAGTTTCTAGAAAAACCCCTAGATATTCAAATGCTTGAAGAAGGAATTTTCAGCGGGTTAAATGCCGGGGGGAAAAGTTTCATCCGCGGGATTACTCTGGCGACTTTTTTACAGCTGATGAAACTTGAGAGAAAAAATTGTACCCTCAAAATTTCCAGTTCTGATCAGTCTGCATATCTCTATGTCAGGCGTGGTGAGGTGATTGACGCAGAGATTGGTGAGTTGGTGGGGCTGGAAGCTGCACTGGAAATTGTCAGCTGGAGTGACGCTGAAATTGAAATGGATGGCATCTGTCGTCGGCAGGAAGATGTTATTACTCTGTCGATGGAACATCTACTCATTGAGTCATTTAAACGTAAAGATGAAACCGCTGAACTGGGGAAGGCAGGTTTTATCGATGTGGCTGATGGTGTAAATGACTTTTTAGATGGTTTATCCAAGGTAGAGAGGCCGGTTGAAACCCCTGATGATAAGACACTCAAACAGTTGACAGAGGTTTTAAACAAGTTGTCTCCAGTGCAGGAATATACAATTTTTGATGAGAAGAGCACTCTATTGAATAAAAACTCCGGGAATTGTTCACTGGATGGGATCGACCCCGCAGTTTTTGATTATTTATTGGTTCCATTGGCAGAGGATCTGAACTTTGGTGTCTACCGTTCTGTCACTTTCAATAGTGCCAGCCGAAAACGCTATCTGTTATTCCACTACCAGAAATACCGCGTTCTGGCAAAATTAAAACCGGGGACGCAGTCACAGCAGGTTATTAAAGAGATTGAGCAGCGGATTAACCGCTGAATGGTATGTTTATAGTCAATACATTCGGGAGAGGACCGAGTTATGTTGCATTTAATCGATGAACTCAAGGTGATTCCAGGGGTTATGGGTGCCTGTATAATAAATTCTCAAGCCGGGTTAAAGGTGACAAATCTGCCCGCTGTCTTCAGGCCTGAACGTTTGACCCTGGTTGGTAAACATTTGTTAAAGCTCTACTCAGTGGGTCGTATGAATTTTGATGATTTGACTGATATTACCCTGAACTATGATGAATCGGTGGTGGTTGCGCGTGAATTAGAGAAAAACACGTTGATTTTTGCCATTTGTGACCCCACTTTCAATCAGAATCTTTTGACTATGTCGTTCAACTTGCTTCATGAAGAATTCAAACTTGGTAACTTTACTGAAACGGTAGCTGAAACAGCTGCACCGGCAGAAGCAGAATCAGCAATATCTTTACCGCCGATTGAGAGGGAGATTAGTGGATCGCTCCAGAATCTGCTTGCAGAGATGAAGGCACTTCTTGGTGAAATCTTGGGACCAATGGCAGGATTTGTCTTTGATGAGGTCAAGGACGACTGGGTGGAGCAGGGGGCACCAGATTTCTCACGGATTGAGGAATTGATTGAACAGCTCAATCAGGAAATTGATGACCAGGATAAAATAGGTAAATATCGCCAGCTCATTTCATCAGCCATCGAAAGTTTTCAGAAAGGTTAAACGGTTATGGCAACTGCAAAAGATTTTGTTGAGCGGATAAATCGAATTGCCGGTGTCGCTGGTTGTTTATTGGTGAGAAATGATGGACAGGTGATCAGTCAGACCGTGGATGATAACGAAGTTGATTCTGCTTTGCTGCAAATCAGTTCTGGTTTGGCGCGTGATATAATGACTAACGTAGGTTTTAGCCACTGCCACTACATCAGTTTTAATCGGGTCAATAACCAGACCTTCTATATCTTCCCGATTGAAAAATATTTATTGGGCATTACCCAGCAGGCAGATTGTTCTGTTGCTGATATGCTGGATCAGGTGTCCCGTCTGGTTGGTAAAGTTTCCACCAATGGGGCAAAAACAGTGGCTTAAACAATTCTATCTCCAAAAGGACAATCCCAATGCTGGATCTATTGAGACAGCGGAGAAGTGTGCGTAAGTTTAAACCACAACCGGTTGAGGTAGAGAAAATTACCCAACTGAGTGAAGCATTATTGCGTGCCCCCACCTCCCGAAACATGCAACCTTGTGATTTTGTTTTGGTTGACGACTCCTCTATCTTAAAACAGTTGACCTCCGCTAAAGGGCATGGCACCTCTTTTTTTGCAACGGCTCCTCTGGCTGTGGTTGTCACTGCAAATCCAGAAATTTCAGATGTCTGGATTGAGGATAGTTCTATTGCCGCAATTATTGTGCAACTGACAGCAGAACGACTTGGTTTAAAGAGTTGCTGGGCCCAGCTGCGTTTGCGGGTGCATAATGATGACACCAGCGCATCGGAGTATGTTCGTCAACTGGTTGGTATTCCAGAAGGAATCGAAGTGCCGATGGTGATTGCCATCGGTTATCCCGATGAGGATAAGGGCGGTCATCCCCGTAGCTCTCTAGCTTCCACAAAAATTCATTACAATCGCTTTAATCAACTGAATTGACAGGAGAAACTATGTCAGCAGTCGTTGTTGGAAATAAGGTCAAGATTCATTACACGGGAACTTTTGATGGTGGGGAGGTTTTCGATTCATCACGCGATACCGAACCGTTGGAGTTTGAAGTTGGTGCCGGACAGGTGATATCGGGGTTTGACAGTGCCGTCATCGGGATGAAAGTTGGCGAAGGTAAACAGGTAAGATTGCAGGAAGATGAGGCTTATGGCCCTTATAATCCAGAAATGGTTTTTGCTTCTGCAGCTGACCAGTTTGAGGAGGGTTTGATTCCTGAAGTGGGGCAACAGTTCCAGACTCAGTTGGAAGATGAAACTCCACTGCTGTTGACCGTCAAGTCGGTGGAAGAGGGCAAGGTTGTTCTTGATGCTAATCATCCCATGGCGGGGAAAACTCTCAATTTTGATCTTGAGATTATCGAGATAGTTTAAGTTCTTCGCTTTGAGTCGTTGAAAAGCCACAGGGTGGTTAAAACTCCGTGGCTTTTTTATGGTGAACGATGTCTGATGACTTGCGAAAAATAATCCATATCGATATGGATGCCTTTTACGCGTCAGTTGAGCAACGTGACAACATTCAACTACGGGGTAAACCGGTTGTCGTTGGTGGCAACCCCGATAGCCGGGGAGTTGTCGCCACCTGTTCCTATGAAGCCCGTCAATTTGGAATTCATTCCGCCATGTCCTGCGCTCGGGCTTACCGCCTCTGTCCGCAGGTTATCTTTGTTCGTCCCCGCTTTGACGCCTATCATGAAGTTTCTCAGCAGATCAGAGGGATTTTTCTGCAATATACCGATCTGGTAGAACCCCTCTCTCTGGACGAAGCTTATCTGGATGTCACCAGCAATAAACCAAATATCCAATCGGCCACCTGGGTTGCTCAGATCATTCGGCAAAAAATTCGCAATGAAACTGCCCTGACTGCTTCTGCCGGAGTTTCATATAATAAATTCCTGGCTAAAATCGCTTCAGATATTAAGAAGCCTGATGGTCTAACCGTCGTGACTCCGGAACAGGCAGAACAATTTATTGCCCGGTTACCGATTCGACGCTTTCATGGCGTGGGGCGGGTTACCGAAAAGAAAATGGAGAGTCTGGGGATTTTGACCGGGGCCGATTTGCGTAAACATTCTCTGCAGGAGTTGAGCAAGAATTTTGGCAAAGCAGGAGAGTACTATTTCAACATTGCCCGTGGTATTGATCTGCGACCAGTGGTGCCGAACCGGATGCGTAAATCAATCGGTAAAGAAACAACGTTGACCGAGGATACCGCTGATCTTGGGCAGATGCTGACGATTATTGGCGCTTTGGCCGAGAAAGTTGCAACACTTTTGCAGACAAAACAAACCAGTGGATTGACCTTGACGTTGAAAATAAAATATTCAGATTTTCAGATTGTGACGCGAAGCATCAGCCGTGAGCAGCCAATTGAAACTGCAGAGGAGATTCTGTTGTTGTCTGAAAAATTGCTACAGAAAACTGAGGCAGGGAAGAGAGCGGTACGGCTTCTGGGGGTGACAATTTCTCATCTCACCACAGACATGCCTGCTGATGAGCCACTACAGTTGGAATTGCCTTTCAGATCGTAAGATAGCTCTCCGATTCTATTTTAATTGTATCAGACGATGAGTGCTATCCACCAGGCAACTAAAATCAAAAGAGCAGAGAAAAGGGCTAATCCCCTGTTGATTCGTTCACGCGGCCATTTTAATTTTTGCGGAAGATATTCTGACACCAGACCCAAACCAATCCCTGCTAAAAAACCAAACAGATGGGCTCCGATATCGGTATTTTCGCCACTGGTTCCGAGGAGGGCTAATAATCCAAGGGCAGCTGCAAGCGGTAACGGCCAACGGCGTCGAAGATTATTACGGAAATGGAGCATGTTGATGGTGGCAAGTAAGCCGACGGCTCCAAAGACAGCGGTTGATGCTCCAATGGAACGATGGTCTGGGGATTGGACCACAGCATTCAGAAGGTTTCCAAAAGCCCCGGCACTGAGGACTAAAAACCAAGCACGTCCCGATCCCAGCAATCGACACAGGCGTACCATGAAGATGCCACCAAGGGCGATATTACTGACCAAGTGGAGGGGGCTGGAATGGAGAGTTAATGCGGTGATCAGTCGCCACCACTCTCCGTGGAGAATTTTCTCCGTATGGGCATTGCCAAGTTTAACCCAATCGACTGGATGATATCCAAACAGGCTTATTTGCTGTTGAGTAACATTATAGAAAACTGCCAGAACAATTAAAATCCAGATGGTTGATGCGGTATTTTCGTGTAATTTTCTCTCGATAGGTGGTGGTGGCGGCCAGTTACGGTTCTCTATTTCGTATTGAATTAATTCCTGACAGGTATTTTGATATTGATCTGTGGGAACAAGGAGTTGCCAATTATGGTCGATTTTTTCACTGCGACAGGGAATCTGCCGCGCTTGAAGGACCAGTGTCCAGGTCTTCAACTTACGCTTTGAGATAACCTGATCCCATAGGCCATCTCTTAGCCCCGGGGGAACAGGAACCCAGTCCAATTGCTCGACTTCCAACTGTTCTTCATCCATCATACTGTTTATAATTGCAGATAATGGTTAATAACGGTACTGCCAAAAAATGATTGATTTGCCTTTCACTGAATCAAACTGAGAACTAATTATGACCGTCAAACAAATCGCCGAGAAATATCAGCTGTGGCAACAGATAGAAAAAGCGGTCAATGGTATTCTCGCAGAAGAGGCTGCTCCGGCACTTCTTGAAAAAATAGGACAAATCCC
>Ga0164318_10002724_pt1 | contig 16492 bp, 16 predicted proteins | sample GuaBasSedimGuay9_FD_113734 | JGI IMG/M metagenome (GOLD analysis project Ga0164318, IMG submission 113734) | Subseafloor sediment microbial communities from Guaymas Basin, Gulf of California, Mexico - Guay9, Core 4571-4, 0-3 cm | ecosystem: Environmental > Aquatic > Marine > Hydrothermal vents...
GACACCCTGGAAGAAAATGTGGATATCGTCGCCGGTGATCCGCTGGGTCGACCAGAGGTTGATCGCCATGCCGGACTCGAGGATCGTGTTCGAGACGCCGGCAACTCCACCAGTATCCGTGGTCGCGGTGCCCGCGCGGACCTGCATGGTCGTCCCTTGCAGAAAGGCCTCCCGCATTACCTCTTCATTTTGAACTCCAAACAATACGGTTACGCCCTGATCAATGTCGCCCTCGTTGAGGAGGGGCTCGCCTTCGGTGTCCTGGAACTGCTTGGCCTGCTCGATCGCGTTCCAGAAGTCGGACCGAACCGCGCCGGCGGTCGCGACGCCTGGTCCGGTTAGAAGGTTGCCACTCGCAACGCCGAAGCGGGCAGCGCCGCCAGCGGTCGTGGCGTAGAGCGCAGCGCCGTCGGGGGCAGTGGGGATTGACTTGAGGAGCGCCGCGTCAGCGGTGCCCTGAAGGATCTGGAAGAAGACCTGCTCGGGGAGCTGGGCCGCGCGGATCGCGAGTCGGCGAGCAACTTCGCGAATATCGCCAAGCTGCAAATCTTCAAGATCCTCCTCGTGGAAGCCCAGGGCTTTTCCCCAAGTGAGACTGGTTACAGAGTACGAAATTGCGCGGAATGCGTCCTCTACGATCGCTTCGCCGCGGTCGATTCGCTCGATCGTGGGAGGCGACTCGAAGTAGCCGAAGCGCTCGGTTCGCTTGCTCGAAGAGATCCCGAGACGCATGGCGTCAGCCAAGCGGGGGTGACGGCCGACCGTGTCGCGGTAGGTCGAGAGAAAGGTCGCGTTGATATCGCGAAACAGGTCGCTGGACGTGATTACCGCTTCAGCCATGGTGTTACTCCTTTGAGTGGTCTGCTACTGCCTCAAGCCCGCGGGCCACCATGGCGCGCGAGCGAGAGGCAAGGGCGAGCGTTTGAGTTACGCGATCCCGACGTTTGTTCCGTAAGAGGCGACCGCGATATTCGGCGTGGTGCCAGAGAAGAGCGAGTTGCCGAACAGGCCGAGAATGAACTGAGCCTCCATGCTGAACATGTAGACGTCAGCCTCTGCCGTGCCGGTGACGTTGACAATCACGCCTAGGGGGGCAGTCGTGCCCGGATCGGTGAGCACGAGGGGAGGACCGCCGTCGGCCGCCCAGACGCACTTGCCCAGGTCGGTCGCCGTGTTGGTGACGCCGGTTACGGCGATACGCTTGAGCACGCCGCCGTTTCCATTCCAGTTGTTCTCGATCGTGCCGTCGCCAACGGTCTCGTCGGACAGTTGCCCGCCGAGCAAGCATTGCCCTTGCAGCCCTGCATAAGCGACGAGGTACCCGTCACCGGCCGCAGCGCCAGCGAGCGCGAAGGCAGCGAAGGCGCCTGCGAATAGGCTGGTGCCTGAGAGTACCTCATGTCCGAGACGGACCTCAGGACCGGGCGAGATCTTGAGCGGGTTAGAAGCTGTTGGGTTGGTCACGAGGACTCCTGGTTGTGTTGCTCTTCGAGGTCGGTCGAGGTCAGAGGTCGAGGGAACTAGCTGCGGGACATTCCGCAGTAGGAGTCGGGGTCAGTGTTGATCGCGACGTAATCGTTGAAGTCGACGGGGGACTCGCTGCGTTTCCAGGACGCGTGAAGGTCGCGTGCGCGGGAGAGGGCCTCGGGGCCCTGAGCCGCGAAGGCAGCAATCTCAGGTGCGTCGACGACGCCGCCGTCTCCGCCGCCCTGTTCGCCGGTCCAGTGTGAGGGGGGGTCGCTTGGGCCGACGCGCTGCATACCAGCGGCGTAGGCATTGGCGGCCTCGAGCCCGTGCTCAGAAGCGCGGGCGCGGAAAGCTTTAACCTGATCGTCGTCAAATCCAGCGCTGGCGAGCTCGGCGGACTTCGAAGCAACCGCGCGCTCGGCCCTGAGGGAGTTGATCTCTTTTTCCATGTTCGCCATACGGGACTCCATGGCGGCATTTGCGCCGTCAGCCTCGTTCTTGGCCGTGTCGCCGACAGCGGTGGCGGGAGGAAGAACCGCAACGGGCGCAGTAAAGGCAGCGAGAGGGTGCGCCGGTGCTGCGGGTGCAGCAACGGGAGCGGGCTGTTCTGCAGGGACTGGGGCTGCTGGGGCCTCGGGCTCGCCTTCGCCCATGAACTGCTTCAGGAGCTGGAACATTTGCGCGAGGACTTGCTCTGCGCTAGCGGCCTTCTGCGTGGGGTTGGTCGCGGGCGCGCTTCCGGTCTTGGGCTCAGTCACTGGTGTTGACTCCTGAAAGTTGAAGAGTGCACGCGACGCGTGGCCGCTTTGCGAGTAGGCGAGGACAGGGCCACCCTGCGCGAGGGTCACGCGGGCAGTGTCTGGGTGTTGACCATTCTGGTCAGCGACCCGGAGAAGCGGGAAGCGGAAGAATGGGGTCTCGTGATCGAGGAGGGCCAGGCTGTCAATTTCGGGCTTGTCGACGTCGAGGATCTCAACGGACCTATAGACCAGCTCGCCCTTGGCAATGCGCTCGAAGATCTCGGGCTTGACGTTCACGAGGTCAGCGAAGATCGTCTTGACCTTCCTGCCGTCGTGGACGACGTCGGCAACGTGGGTCATGCGGCACTGTCCGGCGCCCTTGACTTCAGATCCTGATCCGTGGTGAGACACGTGGAGAGGGGCCATGTATCCCTCGTCCTGGCGCTTGATCGCCTGCTTCACAGCCGAGCTCAACCAGCGGGCGTTGAACTCACGATCTCCACCGGACCGCTCCTCGACGTGAGCCGAGAAGATAGGAACGCTAAAGATCGTGAAGTTGCCGTTAGGCTGCTCTTCGTGTCTGTAGATTGGAGGCGCCATTCCCTGGAAATTAGGGATCTGCCGTCACCGGGTCAACGTATACTAAAAACACTTCGTTTACACATTTGGGAGGACCTATGCACGAAGACGACGAGCCTCGATCTGAGTTGATTTGCTTCCGCGCGACCATGGCGACAAAGCTCGCCGTTCAGCGCCTAGCGCGAGCGGACGACCGCCGGTCTGTTAGCGCGTGGGTCCGCTCCCGCGTAGAGCGCGCGCTCGAGGACGAAGACGTGGACGAGAGTGACCCCAGCTGAGGCTGTATGGCTCGCGACAAGCGCTGGCCTTGGGCTCTACATGATCCTGCTCTGGGTCGCGTCAAACTGGAACCGGGACGAGGGCTGAGTCCGGGGATCTCCCGCTAGAGAACGCCGCCCTTGACGATAGAGACTGTAAGGAACAGGGTTCCGCCCACGCTTACCTCGAAGTCTATGACGTCCCCTATTTTAGCTTCCCACACCAAAGCGGTGCATTGATCCGCGACCAAAGCATGTAGCAGGAGATTCCTAGAAGCAGCGACACCCCTAGTGTGCTCAATGGTTAGATTTGCTGCTACCGAATGACTGACCGAGATCCGCAACGCCGCCGACTGCGGCATAGTCAACGGGCCCGCTGGGGTGCCCAGGTTAGCGAATACAGGTTGACCCGCCACCGCGGTCACCTCGAACAGTTCGCCGAGCGTGACCAGACTTTGAAGGTTACTCATAGGCTACTCCTGCCGTGTGATATGGCGTGGATCTCTGCATGTGCTTTGCCCAGGGCCTCTGTGCTCCCGTCTGCCAGTTTAAGGAATACTGCCCGGCCTTCGACTTTCAGCTTGTTGATTATCCGAACAGCAGGCGCTGACTTAGACGACCCCTCGCGGAGCTCCCGCACGCAAACAGCGTCTGCGCCCCATGTCGGAAGGAACACAGGCGACAGTCCCCGATCCACTATCACGCCCGAAAGGTCTGGGCGGTCGCCCTCTCCCAGCTCGCCCTCTAGCCAGAGACAGCGATAGGGCCTGCAGCCCTGAGGTCGGTCGGCGTAGATCCCGCAGCCGCCCTCTGTTAGCTGGTGCTCGCATGGTGTCCCGGCTGGCGAGTTGACAGAGAGGACCTCTAGCACTGTACAGCACGAGGAGCAGGGGCCGCACTCGCGGGTCACAGCCTCCCGCCCGTGGTGAAGCGGATTCCGCTAACGGCCAGCGTCCAAATGGCCAGGTCTTGAGCGGGAGTCCCCTGGGTGTCCAGCTCGAGGTAGCAAACCAACGCGTCACCTTCGTAGTGGCTGGACACGTCATAAGGGCCGAAATCCATGGACAGAAGCCGATCTGTCACCGCGCCCGTGTCCGTCGCTACGGTGATTGCTGTCGCGGCCTTGGACGTGAATACCTCAGCTGCTGTCGCGGCTCGCGCGACGGGATCTATCCCGCCCGCTGAATCGGCGATCAGCACGCCACCGACGCCCAGGACCAGCGCGGAAAAGATTACGTCAGGTGCTGCCGTGACTGGGCTGCCTCCGTCGAGGCTGTACACCAGCGTGAACCGGATCGGAAATGCCGTGCAGATTCCGTCTGGGAGGAGGAACTGAATCGAGACAGAATCAGCTGCGGTATCTAGTAGGCCCTTCTTCAGTTTTGCATTCCAGCCGGTTGGAATTCCGCCAGACCCAACGGCAACGTCGGCGTCCTTGGCGCCAGAGCCGGTTACCTCTTGGTATGTCCCGCCGACCGCGTAGAGGAGCGAGCGCCATTGCGCGAGCCCGCGAGCTTCGATTTGCCCTCGGGCGTTAGTCGCGACGTGACTCGGGATCAGGCGCATGCGCTCGAACACCGGAGCGGTCGTGATCGTCGAGGCGATCCGCACGCGAAGCCAGTGGCCGAGCGTCCCTGATATCGTAGTCGCGGCCCATGTCGTGTCGTCGTCGATCCCTGCCCTAATCGTTTCTTCGCTTGAAGCGCGCAGAAACACGGCGTCCGCGTAGCGGAACTGGCTAGCCACCGACACGGCCATAGGGGATATCTCCACCCATGTATTGGCGGCAGTTTGAATCTCCCAGATAAACGAGCCGCCTCCCAGGACCGCCGCCGTGGACTGGGCTATTTCAATCCCCCACGTCTTGAGCGGGGTACCGCCTGCGTCTGTGCGATCCGTGCACCACAGGATCGAGTTCCCCGCGGCTACTCCCTGAAACGTGAATGTGCTCGACGACTTGCTCTTAGCGGCTGCAGATACGTCGGTCAGTGTCCCGCCGTCGCTGCTGGGACTGCTGGTTGAGTCGGCGGTTAGGACAATCTGCCCGTCGCTGTAGGGGGACCCCTCGCCAACAGCCAGGCCAGACCCGAGCTCGGGGAAGCCCGTCGTTAGCTCAGCGCCGACCGAGCGGACCTCTGCGTTTCGGGTGCTGGTCGACTCCTGGTGGAACGAGGCGCTAAGCGCCATGGTTGTGATCGCGCCAGACGGAAAGCTGAACAACGGCTGCACAGTGGTCCCGGCAACGGTGAGCGTGGTCCCCACTCCGGTAAGTGCCGGGTCGACCAACAAGCTCGCAACGGTTGCGTCTACTCTTCCGCCCACAATGGTTACGGTCACGCCGTCAGAGACTATATGTCCTCCGACCGGGACGTTGAACCAGTTCGGCGAGTAGACAATGCACGTAGACGTCCCCGCGACGTGAATGCAGTCGGTGACGTTTGAATTCCCCGCGTTGACTCCCTGCCCCTGGAAGCGTCCGCTTCCCTCCGTGAGTATCACGTTCGCAATCGCGCCTGCGGACTGTGGTGCGTGCACGTCGTCCAGAGCGAGGACCGCCGCCGAAACTCGAATGAGATTTGTCATGCCGCCCAGGCTGCAGCGGATATTGCCGCCTACGATCTTTCCGGCGCCTGTCTTTAGGAGCCCGTCGCCCAGGCCCGTCGCTCCGTCGCCTTTGAAATCGAGGTCGTAGACCGTGCCGGTGCCCGCTGCGTGAGCCACACCGGCCAGGTTCACCGTCGAGGGGACAAGGATCGCGAATCCCTGGAGGTAGCTACCGTCTGACAGCGTAATGATATCCGCGACAGCTGCAGTGATCCCTACGGTTGTCACGCGAAACCCGCTCTCCGCGATCAGCGCGACCCCTGTGGGAACGGTCAGCCCCGACTCTGCGTAGGTTCCAGGCCGCACCATTACTGCGTCACCGGACGAGGAAGCCACGAGCGCCGCGCCGATCGTTAGATAGGGAAGGTCTGCCCGGTCAGGTAGCGCGGTACCGTCGTTGCCGGCCTTGTCGACCCAATTGGTCCCAGTCCATGTGAGCGCTGCAGACGCCGTTACTGTGGGATTCGGATAGGTTCCGCCCAGGTCTCCCCCGGCAGGACCCGTGGGTGGACCGCCGCCGCCGCCGCCGCCGCCTTGTGGTGGATCCCAGCCCATAAACTACTCCTTCGCGCTAGGGTAGCAGGCCACGACGACCGGCAAAACCCGAATCTGGAACAAATCCGATCGGAGCTTTTACTGGGTGGGTCATTCCGCCTTCTGGCGTAGCGAGCCCGAGCTCGACCATTTCTGAGGTCGGAACGATCTCGAGCGCGCACCTGCAATTGTATCCGTTGGGTGGGGAGTGAACGGTCCAGACCTCGTCCTCGACGTGAGCTATGAAGTTGTCTCCCGCGATATGGGTCTTGCGGACGTCGGGATCATGGGTCGCGACGTAGCGCCAACCACACGCAGCTCGTCGCACTCCCGGCCGACGTGCCTGCTCTTTCCTGCCCTCCGAGTAGGCCGTAGAGACTACCGTCCTGAAGACCGTGTCCGCATAGGCCCGCGTGATTGATCCCGCGGACGTCTGCAGCTGACTGCGGATCGCCTCGGTCGTCTCGATCTCAGTCATTCCCCCGCGCATGAATCGCAAGAATGTGCCTCTGACCTTCCTGGTCATAACCTCTGTAGTCGACTTGGCGAGTGCGAACCCTCCGCGAAGCCATGCCTCGCGCGTTGCCTTCCAGCCCTCTGCGAGCTCGGGCGTCCTCGCGAGGATCGACTCGACGGCCTCGAGGAATGGAACCTTCGCGACAAAGAGGGCCTTGTCAGGTTTGACGCCGGCGCCCTTCATTTCGAGGAGGAACCGACGCCGCCCCAGGAGGTCTGCTGCTGCCAGCATTTCCCCGAGGTCTCGCCCTAGCTTCGCCTCGAGCTTCGCCGCCCGATCGAAGTCAGACCGTATCCGAGCAATCTGAATCTCATTCATGGTCGCGGACAGCGCCAGGGTCGAGCGTTCGTGTAGTCGGTCAAGCTCTTCGTGAGGGTCAAGCATTAGTCGTCCCGCGGCGACAGGTGCCGCGCCTTCGAGGAGCCGCAGCGGGGGCACTTGCATTTCCCACACTGAAAGCTGTCCTGTGAGGTCGTGTAACGAGTTCCACAAACAGCGCAGGCTACCGAATAGTTCACGCTACGCCGCCATGATCAGGAGGGGGATCACCTTGATAGCGATCTGCCCGAGGTCTTGGACGAGCTCGCGGACCTCGAGCCAGTAGGCTTCCCGGTTGAGGCGCTCACGGACCACGCCGTCAGTCGACGCGTCTTGAGCGTCTAGGACTTCCTGGAAGGTGGGCTCTGATCCGAGGAACGACGCCTTAGCCCCCTCTGTGTTCCCGAGGTGGAACTGGGCAAGCAGCGCGACGAGACCGCCGGCGCCGAGGTGCCCCAGGGCTTCCGAGGAGTCCCCAAGGCGATCAAGGGCGCGCTTCGCCATGTCCCGCTCTGGACCGTTTAGGTGCTCACTCGCGAGGTCTCGAGCATTGCCTACGAGCCGTTCGATCACGTCCGGAGACTTCTCCTCGGCGAGAGTCGTCAGCTTGTCGATCAGGCTCACTTGTAGTCCTTTGGCAAACGGTCTTGCTTGCGGAGACGATCCTCGACGTCCTTTGGTAGCTTCGTGCCGTCGAGGTTGTAGCGCTGGGCCGCCCATGCGTCAGCGTTCTTCACTGCGATCAGCCTGGACTCCATGGGCAGGGTCTCATTGTTCCAGTGATAGGTGTTGAGCTTCTGCTGGTCGACGCACTGCTGTATTGCTGCGGGGGACACGCACCCGAGGAATAGCGCGCAAGCCACGAGGACCAAGAGTATGTCCTTCTTCAGCTTGCCCGTGTGCCTCTTCACGTCGTCGTTGAGACCCTCTAGTCCGAGCTTGGAAGTCTCAATCCCTAGCTTAGTGGCCTTGTCACGGACGATCGTCTTCGCGAGCCTGACGGCCTCGGGGTGGGCCTCTTGAACTTCCTCCCAGGCCTCGACTACAACCTTGACCTTCTCGCCGTTACGGATCCGCCCCTTGCGCTGGCGTAGTGCCTCGAGGAATGCCGCCAGGGCTCCAAGCAGCATGACCCACTCCGGGATCGTGAGGCCGAACGCTCGAGCCGGATCGACGGCTTCGGCGATTGCCTGTGCGAGTTGGATCATATTCGTCGTTCTCCTGAAGGCCCTAGACGCTCAAGCATGAGGATCTGACCCCGCTCAATCTTCTCGATCCGCCTGTCCTGGCGCTCGAGGAGGTCGAGCTGTCGCCCCGAAAGGGCCTTCAGTTCGCCGCACGTCGAAACGATTGAGTGCAGAATCTTGACCCACTCCCTGGGAGTGTACCAGCGCAGGACCCCGTCCTCGTCCCTTGCGGCGGGGCCGAGGTGTATATCCCACGTCTCGTGAATCTCTGGGACCATTTTTTCAAGAATATCCTTGATCACAGTGAGTGGGTCCTTTCCATTCTTTGCAGCACGAGCAGCCGCGCGCGCGTCGTAGACCTTCTCTAAGACCTTCAGGATCGCGAGGGACACGACGACAAGCCCTGCGGTAGCCGTCATGTCGGGATTCATACGGGGAAACTCGCTGAGAGTTGCTGCATGAGATCAAGGCCTGAGTTCTGAAGCATGGGCCCAGGAGCCGGGCTGCCGTTCGTGGGTGCGGGGGGTGCGACTGGAGCCGCGGGGACTGGGGGCGTCCTCGTCGGCATGTCCAAGCCCAGGTCCATTCCCAGAGACGCCAACGTCTCAGTGTCGTCTGACACTGCCTGCCCTCCACCAATAAGGTCGTCGCCAGGAAGAGGCGCCGTGAATCCGACCTTTTCGTAAACTTCCTTCGCGCGCAGGGTCACGCCTGCGGCCAGCAGTTTCGCGATCAGTTCGGCCGCCTCGACCGGGCTTTCCTTCTTGCGCTGATCGACAGCGAGCTTCGGCATGTTGCACACGCCGCACTGCGCCATGATCTGATTCCTGTTCCGTCGCCAGACCAGCCCGACTAGGTCGCGCGTGAGGTGGTCAGCCAAGCGCTGGCGGTCGGCCTGCACGAGCGCCTCGGTTGAGTTCTCTTGGACTTCGCCCAGCGCGCGGGATCCGCCGTCACCCTCGAGCGTTGGCAGCGTCGAGCCAAGGACGGTCGTCACGAGCGCATTGTCGAGGTAGTTGAGGCACCACTGCAAAAGCTGCCAGCCTTCGCCAAGCCCGTTGTGGACTTGGAGCTCGTCTCTCTTGTCGTGGACGAGAATGTGACGAGCCTTCTGCTTGGCGAGCTCTCGCTGCCAGGCAGCTGCAACGGACTCGCTCGAGCGATCGCCCGCGACGGGTCGGCCGTCTGCGCCACGCATGTTCTCGATCGCAATGCTGATAAATCCTTGGCCGAAGCGCTCCGTCGCTGCCAGTAGATCCTGTAGCGCGCGAGCCTTGGCTGACTGGAAAAAATAGAGCGTGTCGAGCAGCCCCCGGCCGTACCCCAGTGTCGACTCTGAGGCCTCGTGGGTCGAGCGGACAAACCACTCCGGGTGCATGAGCTTCTCCCACTTCCTGCGATCGACGCTCCACAGCTGCCAGCCCTCTTTAGGCGTCAGGCGGAAGCGCCGGCGGTCAATGTCCGTGAGCTTCTCAGGCACCCACCAGTTGAGAGGGACTGGATCCTCGCCACCCTGGACGACGCCAGCGATCATGTTGCGGCGTTTCCCAAGGATCATGGCGTAGGCCGACCCGCGGAAGATCGCGTCCGCGAGGCTGATCCGAGCGTCCGTGAACCCAATGATCTCCTTTAACAAGTCCTCGACGACCTTCGCCGCGGCCTCGTCTGCGGGCCGCTCGCTCGCAGCCACGACGCGTATCGCCGCGCCAGCCACGAGGTGCTTACGGAACCGGATCGCGTGAGCCGTTACCGGGTCTCGTAGAACCTTCGCGTAGATCTCTGAATCAGAGTGCAGCGCGTAGGACGGGTCATAGATCCAGTCGCGATTCTTGATCGCGTCCGAAAGGGACTCGACGTATCGGCTGTAGGCGTCTTGGGAGCCGGTTGGGAAGGGTTGGATTGCCATTACTTACCGCCTGTTAGAGAGCCTGATTTACAGCGATCTTGCCTGTCCACTTCCCGTCAGGTCCCTTTTCCATGTGGAGCTCGGTGACCGTGGCAGGGAAGTCTGACAGGGAGAGGACGTTGGCACAGGCGATCTGCGCCTGCACAAAGCATACGTCTCGGCACTTCTCGGATTCGACCCTCAAGGATTCAAATCTCGTGACGGCTGTTTGGCCAGACTCTGCACGGGCAAGCAAGTCCCCGACGGCTGCCTGTTCGCCTTCGCTTAGTCTGTATTCGGGCATTTCAATCTCCTAGGAAACGATCGCTCGGTCGGTAGACCGGCGCCAGTCTGTGCCGTCAGAGAAGGCTAGCACGGCGCCGCCTGTCTCGTCGCTCACGTATATGGTTCTGGCGGCAACCGCTGCAGAGGGGAGGGTCCCGACCGTGAACGAGGCCAAACCTACCGGGCTGGTGAATGTGCTCGAGGATTCGTTCAGCGTCAGGCGAGCGACCGCGGTCTGGGTCGTCGTGCCCGTCGTCAGGACGTCTGGCGTCTTGAAGATCATGTCGGTCACGGCGCCTGAGCCCGTCGAGAGACCCGACTGGAAGACGAGGTCTGTGGCGTGAATGTCGGTGCCGACACCGTTGGTGGTCGTGAACAGGAGCTGTGCCGAGGGAGTTGCGTGCGAGACATTCTTCCCGATCATTACCTCTGTTATCTCTGCGTCAGTACCGCCAATGACCAACTGGTTCGCTTTGGTGGAGGCAATGTCCCGGCCAATGGCTATCGCGCCAAGGTGGTTCGACTCGCTGCTGTAGCCAATGGCAATACCGTTACCGGCAGTGGCTGTTGCCACGGCCCCGAGAACCGTTGAGGTTTGCCCACCAGTGATCGCTGCGCCCTGGCCCACGACCACGCATAGGGGGTCTGCGGAAGAAGCACCCGAGCCAATGACGACGCAGTTGTTCTGAGCAGCAGTTGCACCAGCACCAACCGCAGTGGCGGCTGCACCCGACGCGATAGCTCCAGCGCCGAACTGCTCGCTGTCCGCGCCCGTGCCAGGTGCACTCACTGTTCCGTCAGAGAGGATCGTGAGACGGATCGCCGCGACCTGCTGAGCGGTCCCGCTGACTAGCGCTGTGGGCGTCTTCCACTCGAAAGTTGTGGGAGTCGCCGAGCCAGTGCCGAGGCCGGATTGAAGAATGATATTCGTTCCGCGAACGTCGGTCTCTGTCGTAGCCGTGTTCGTGGTAGTCCACAGGGTCTGAGGGATAGGGCTTGCGTTGCTGACGCCCTCGCCAATGACCATTTCGCTTATCTCTGTGCTCTGTGCACCAATAACCAACTGATTCGCTTTCGTCGTGGTGGCTTGATAGCCAATCGCAACGCTCGCGGGGTATGCCGCGTCTGAGGTTGAACCGATCGCTGTTGACGAGGCTGCCGTGGCCTGAGCCACAATCCCGACTGCCACGCTGTTAGACCCCGCGTCTGCGCTGTATCCAACAGCAACGCTAGCCCCGGTAGACGTCGTTAGATATCCGACTGCCACCCCGTTATTACCGGACACTGACGAGTTGTATCCAATAGAAACCCCCCGCTGAATCGTCGTGCCGATAGTGGCAGACGAGCCGATTACAACATTAAGATCGCCCGTCCCAGAAGACGCGTCCTTGCCGACTACCACGACGTCTATCCCGGCCGCTGTGGCATTCGCACCAACCACCGTTGTGCTCTGACCAGCAGCGGAAGCGCCAGCTCCAAATTGCTCGCTGTCCGCGCCTGACCCTGGGACGCTTATCGACCCGCCGCCGACGCCGACGACCCCGACCAAGACGAGGCCTGACTCGGAAACCGACATGAGCCGCGGACCGACGCCTGGAGTCCCCGAGTTGTGCTCGACGGCCCAGACCTCGGTGGTCGAGTCGTCGTCGGTGTCGATCAGCTCGAAGACTGAAGTCGAGGACTGACCGCCTGGAACAACGAACTCGAGCCCCGACGCTGCAGCGTTCACGCGGACTTCGCGGAGCGCTTGGCCAGCGAACGACGCTGGGCAATCGGTGAGACCCAGGAAAGTAGAAGTGCCACCAGTCCCGCCGTTGGCAAGTTGTGGAGTCGCCCAGCCTCCCCAGCCCACTTAGGCCACTGCCCCGAGGACGAGGTTGGGAAAGATCGAGACGGTCGTTGAGCCGTCAAAGCTTAGGTCGAAGGTCGCGCCGCGAGGGATATCGGTCACGAAGCCCGACAGGCCTCCAGCTATCAGCACCGTGTCGCCGTTGACGACGCCCGAGGCGAGCGTCCCGCCCTCGGGCGTGACGTGTACGGTCACCTTGACCGCGGCGGAGGAGTAGATCGAGAACCGAATGGCCCCGCCCTGCTTAGCGGCCTTGAGTGGCGCTGCCACTGCGGTCGCGCCAACTGGTAGCGAGTTTGCGCCGTGGACCTCGTAGACCTTCTGACCGGCCGTAACGGCTTGGGCACTAAGAATCCGGAAGGCGAAGAGGGAATGGCTCATGGATACACCTATGGCGAACCTAACACTACCGTCCGTCAAGCGTCAAGCCGCTATTCGTCCTCGCCGCCGTCAGGCCAGGCGAGCGTCAGCGCGTTGTCCTGCCTCCATGGCTCGTCGAGGGCCCCTGGGGGTAGCGGCGGTCCTCCTCTCGCCGCTTCGTAGCCTGTGATCATGTAGCGGAGCGAGTCGCAGGCGTGATCGTTCTCCTTTACCGGCTCGTCCTTCGGATCGGCGCTGCCCTCTTTGTGCTGCCGGTAGTGATAGTTGTCGATCTCTTCCTGCAAGACCTTCGTGTCGCAGAGGCCAAAGAACGGGTCGAGGGCCTCGGGATCGGTCACGAAGAGGAGCGCCGGGTGATCGTCGCCGCACTTGCGGACGAGCATTCGAGAGACGGCCTCGAGCCCTGCGTTGACGTCCGACTTCTTGGCCGCCTGGGTCGGGACGCCTTCATGCTCGAACTCAGCGCGCGCGAACGAGTCATGATCTGCCCAGGGTATCGACGCGAGCTCGGGGAGGGTTTCCTTCATTCGCCAGCCCCACTCCGACGCGCGGACGCCCGAGGAGTAGTAGACCCGATAGACGATCAGCCGCTCGTGGAATGGATCCTCTGCCGCGAGACAGATCGCTGTTGGGTTGTTGAAACCGAAGTCGATCGCAGAGAACCGCCGCCAGGACTTGGGGATCGGCCAGGGGAACATGCTGTCCTCGCCGAGCCATAGACGGCCCTCGCGGACGACCAGCTCGTGAGTCCCGCGCGTGAACTCGGGCCAGACCGCACCTTGAAGCGCGACGTGATCGCCCTCGATCCTGACCCTGCGCTGGCGCTCGGGCATGTTCGCTGCGATCTGGAGCGTGGCCTCGAGGTCGACGGTCCCGGCCTTCGCCGCGTCGAGGGTCGAGGCCTGAACGCTGAACGTGTCTGCTTCCTTCTCGAGCCTCGAGACCCAGCGCTCGCGCCGGATTGGCGTCAACGTCACTGAGAGATAGCCCGCGAAGTCGAGGAGCCTCATTCGGCACTCTTCGATAATGTCGGGTGGGTGCTCCTCGTCGATCCAGATCCCGTGCAGGCGCGCGCCCTGATACTTGACGCGGGTCTGCTCGACGGACTTGAAGACGACCGTAGACCCGTTCTTCATTACGAGGCTAGTCGGGGTCTCGGGCTCGCTCTTCTGATACCACGCGATCGAGCGTATCTCTGACGCCGGGAGGAACTGCTTGAGCGCAGGCCAGAGGACGGCCCCGATCCCGTCGCGGAAGGATACCGCCGAGGCCCACCAATGAACCGGCCCCGTGAACTTCGTGTATGGGTGCCAGCCGCATAGGTGCAGCGCGAGATCGAAGCCGCCGAGGGTCGTCTTGCCTGAGCGGTTGCCGCCGCGGAACACGCGGGTCCTGTGCTTCGCTGCAGCCTTGACGAAGTCACGCTGGGGAGAGTTCCCGTCGAGGACCCATGGCCTGAACTTGCTCAGGGGGGAGGCGAGGTAGCGACGGAGTTGGTCGGGGTTCACGCTGGGACGTAGTAGATCGACGGCTTGAGGTCTGCGTATCCCCACCGCTCCTTCGCGACGTGCCTCTGCCCGCAGCCGACGCAGAAGAGGCCCGACGAGCAGCCGGCGAGAGGTGCTGCGCAGTGCATACCCGTGCAGACCATGGGAGCGTCCTCGTGCGCGTGGGGAGAGGGGTGGTCGACGTGGGGGATCACTCCGGCTTCCTTGCCGCTGCTACGGCCATACAGACGAGCAGAATGATCAGCGCGGACCCTCCGACGACGAGCCCGATCACGTCCAGCTTGGTCAGCCATGGGAGTTCGCTCACAGCGCGTCCGGCCCTGGGTCGACGTCAGCGCTGCGAGCCCAGTCGCCCCACCGCTTACGGATCACGTCGCAGTAGGCTGGGCTGATCTCCATGCCGAGACAGCGTCTACCGTTCTTCGCTGCGGCGATCAGCGTCGTGCCAGAGCCGAGGAACGGATCAAAGATCACGTCGCCTTCGTCGCTGAACGCTTTGACGAAGAACTCTGGGAGCTTAACCGGAAACTCTGCGGTGTGGCCGCGCTCCGGGTCTGCTGCAGCGTTCCTATACGCGAGCACATTGTTCGGCAGCGCGATACCTTCACGCGTCGGGGTGCGGCCACCGGCAATAAAGCCGCTCTGCGTCTTCGGGTTGTCGATCGAGTAGTCAAAGCAGCCGTCTGACGCGTGGCCCACTCGGTAATGGTCGAGCTTGATCGCATTGTTCCGCGTGAAGTGGAACACCGGCTCCCAGCTGTTCTTGAACCGGTTCGGCCACTTGCCGGGCACGCCCTGCCTGGTCCAAGCAAACTCGTCGACGAACAACCAGCCCCACTCGCGGACGTGCGCTAGCGTGAGATCCTTCACGTAGAGCGACCGCTGCCCCTCCTCGCAGTGCTCCTTTATGTTGACGAAGAAGGATCCGTCGGCGGCGAGGTGTTGTGCGACGAGGGCCTGGAGCGGCTCCCACCACCGGACGTAGGCGTCGGGCTTAATCGGCTTGAACCCGCTCGACTCGTCATAATTCCGCTGGCTCGCGTAGGGCGGCGAGGTCACGCAGACGTTGACGCGATCCTCGCCAACGAGCGCGGCCCAGTCCTCCGGTTCGCGGCAGTCCCCACACATGAGCCGGTGCGGCCCCAGCGCGTAGACCTCGCCACGCTCGCTCACAGGGTCTGCGGGAGGCTCGCCGCCGCCTGTGTCTTCGCCCTCTGGCAAGTCTTCTTCGTTGAGTTCGTCCACCCGCTCTTGGAGTTCGCCTAGGTAGGTCTCGTCCACGCCCAGCCCTGCTAGGTCGTCGCCCTCGAACTGGTCGAGAATGTCGAGCAGCTCGGCCTCGTCCCAGCCGCCTTGCTCGGTCAGCCGGTTGTGAGCGACGAGGAACGCTTCGGCCTCCTGGTCCGACCGCGAGGACCACCCGCGCTGCACGGGGAGGAGCCATGCGCCGTCCGCGTTGACTTCGATCCCGTCCGGCGCTGCCTGTCCTTCGCCGTGCATGGTTAGGAGGCGAGCCGTTCGCCCGTGCCCAGCGACGAGCCGGCCTGTGCGCTCGTCGAGGATCACGCCGTCAGCGAAGCCGAAGCGGTCGATCGCTGTCCCCAGCTCTGGGGAGTGCTTCTTGGGATTCCGCTCCGCTCCCTCGACCTCGCCCAAGGGCATGTATTCGATCCAGCGCGCGGCCTTCTTCTTCCGGGTCATAGCGCCGGTCCGATCTCGCAGACGAGGCGAACGCGTAGCAGCGCGCCTTCGAGGGCTGTGACGACAATCGAGAGGTCGCGGGTCGTGGCCGGAGCCCCGCGCGGGTTCGCGGCGGCGATCATTTTGTCGGCCCTTGCGCGGCCGAGTGCCTCTTCGATCAATAGCCTTAGCTCTGTGCTCAAGGGCCCTCCTGTGGGCAATGGTCGACGGCTGGGGTCGTGTCGTCGTAGGCGTTGCGCTCGGCGTAGATCCCTGCGAGGTAGAAGCTCACAGCGACAACGAGGAAGCAGATCACCTTTCCGGTCTTGGTCAGGCCTGCTTCTTTGCTCACGCCTTCACCCACAGGATCTGCCCGTCGAAGCGCTCGTCGCCGACGTGGTGGAGCTTGACCTCGTGGCCTCGGAGGACGAGCCGTTGCATGAGCTCGTATGCGTGCTGGAAGGCTGAGATCGGGAAGGGGAGGCTGGTTTCGTCGCAGTCGCACTGATCCCGACATTGCACGCAGCCTACTACCTCCAACTCATAGCCGCCCTTCGATCCCTGCAGCTCTGCAAGGAGGTGATTCCAGAACGGCTCGACGCTCAAGAGGTCGGCTTCTCGCTCGAGGATCGAGAACATGGACTTGACGAGCTCAGCGGGAAGCTCACGCATGGCCTTGGCTTCCCAGTGGTGAGCCTCGA
>Ga0164318_10002725_pt1 | contig 16487 bp, 14 predicted proteins | sample GuaBasSedimGuay9_FD_113734 | JGI IMG/M metagenome (GOLD analysis project Ga0164318, IMG submission 113734) | Subseafloor sediment microbial communities from Guaymas Basin, Gulf of California, Mexico - Guay9, Core 4571-4, 0-3 cm | ecosystem: Environmental > Aquatic > Marine > Hydrothermal vents...
CATCACGCCGGAGAGGTAGACTGTGTCGCCGACGTGGAGGGCGCGGATTTCTTGCTCAGAAATTGGAATTTGTAATTCGTATGTCGCCATTAGCTGTACTCCACTTTTTCATCTTGCACTGTCATTTGCGCCCGCCGGCAGGCCCAGCAGTTGTAAGCAACGCTGACAAAATAACAGGCCGGCAAACGATGATAAGCTCCGATCTTGACGCCAAAGACGGTCGTCTGGCCGCCAAAGCCCATCGGTCCGATGCCCAGCTCGTTGCAATCGCGCAGCAGCCGATCTTCCAGTTCTGCCAGCTCTGGCGCGGGATTGACGTCTTTCAGCGGGCGGAAGAGCTGCTCCTTGGCGTGGACGTAGCCGTACCCCCGGTCGCTGCCGAGGGCGATGCCCAGCACACTCGGCGCGCATCCCTTGCCCTGCGCCTGATAGACCGCGTCCAGTACCACTTTGCGCACGCCTTCCAAATCGCGCCCGGCCTTGAGTGGGCTGTGGGGCAGTTTATACTGCGCTCCCACGTTCTCGCTCCCGCCGCCCTTGAGCAGTAGCTTGACCTGGAGATAATTTTCCTCCCACTCTTGAAAATGAAAAGTGGGGTATTCCACTCCCAGGTTATTGCCGCTGTTGCGCCCGCTGAGCGAGTCCACCGCGTTGGGCCGCAGGTAGGAGCGGGCGGTCGCCTCGGCCACCGCTGCCTCGATCTGCGCCCGCAACTCCCGCGTGCTTGTCCCCAGGGGGTGGTAGACGTAGAAAATGGGCGTGCCCGTGTCCTGGCAGACGGGGGTAGAGTTGGCGCGGGCCAACGCCACGTTTTCCAGGATGGTCCCCAGTGCTCCTTCTGCTGCGGAGCCGGGTTCCTCGCGGGACTGGGCGGCCTGCAACGCCGCCTCTACATCCACCGGCAGGTCGGTCGCCGCCCGGCGCACCAGTTCGATAAATGCTTTGGTCATTTTGTCCATTTAGCACCTCCAGATCATTCTGGGCCGATTGCCCATCGGCTATTCACGACAAAGTGACAAAGGGCGTCTCCCTTTGTCGCCTTCCACACCATCCTCTCAGATTGGCTCAATGGCCCCATCACCGTCACGGCCTGACGACCCAACTGGGCCCAGGCAGCGTCGAACGTTTCGTAGCCAAAGTGCTTGGTTCCGGCGTCGTAGGCGTCTATCAGATAGACACCCGTCTCGTCGTAGCCGATGGCGACAAAGGTATGCTGCCACTTGACGATCACGGAAGTCGCGCCGTCCGACGATGTCCAATTCTCTACGCCCGGCAGTTGCATATCGTAGGTTGACCAGATGATGACCGGCCTCCCGGCGACTAGTTCCGCTTTCAGGCTGTCCAGGTTCCATTCTCGCCTGGCTCGCGCATCCAGTCCAAAACTGCGCAGGTTGGCCGCGACCGGCCCCGCGTAGACGCCGTACCCTACAGGCGGCATACTGCCCGCTGGCAGGTCAACATCACCCAGGAAGCCGCGATTGGGGTTGTCGGACTTGGGCAGGCGGTGGAAGAACTCGTCCTCGGTAAAGGTCACTCCCCAAAAGGCGGACAGGTCGGTCGCCGAGCGGGACTCGCAACTGAGGTTGTGTTCCTGGGGGTGACCGACCACCCCCTCCACAAAGGCCGAGGGTGGAATCTCGTCGGCGTAAGCGGGGACGGCATAGAACAGAAGCAGCGAGACCAAAAGCCAGGTTTTCCGTAAAAAACCTGGTCTTTTTCCATTTATGGACATTTGTCTCACAGCGCCTCCAGCGCCTCCATAATTTTTCGTGCCTCCTCGGCGGCTTTAGGAGCGGCGTCAAAGATGCCCTGCCCGTGCATGTCGGCTGCGGTCAATTCGGGATTGGCAGAGAGGTATCCCAAGATGGGCACAGGACTCTCGGTTTGGAGGAATGTCCAATCGCTTTCGCCGCGCACCTTGTTGCCTACGGCGTAAACTTGGTTGATGCCGATGTCCGCTGCCAACTGGCGCACGCGCCTGGCCGTGTCCAGGCTGCGCCGTCCCGGTTCCAGGATGACCAGGAAGGCGTCCACCGCCCGCGCCGTCGCCCGCCCTAGATGCTCTACCCCGGCTTCCATATCGAGGATCATCAACTCGTCACGATAGAGCAGCAGGTGCGTGACCAGCGCCTTGAGCAGCGCGCTTTCGGGACAGATACAGCCGCTGCCACCGATCTCGATATCTCCCAGCCGCAGGAAGCGAATCCCCTGGTGGGAGATGCTGAACCGGTCGGGGATATCGTCCACGCGGGGGTTGATGGTGAAAAAGCCACCGGACGTGCCGGGCTTGGCGCCGGTGCGCTCATAGATCAGTTCTTCCATCTCCGAGATGGGCGTCACCTGAGCGACTATGTCGGGCGGGAATCCCAGCGCCTCGGCCAGTCCGCCGGCCGGGTCAGCGTCAATGGCGATGACGTTTCGTCCTTGCTCTGTGTAGATGTGGGCCAGCAGCGCGGCGAGGGTGGTTTTGCCCACGCCTCCCTTGCCGCTGATGGCGATTTTGCTCAATTTAGCCATTTCTTTCCCTCACGCCAATGATTTTTCTAAAAGCTGGGTTATATCCATCACTCGGATGCGCACTTTGTTGGCGCGGGCCGCTTTGGAGAGCGTGCGCACGCACTGCGGACATGCCGAGACCAACACACTGGCCCCCGTTTCGGCTGCTTGAGCGATGCGCTGGGCCGACACCTGCTGCACTAGCTCTGGGTCGAACGTCTCCAGGTCGCCGCCGCCGCCGCAGCAGAGCGCGTACTCCCTTGATTGCTGCATCTCGACGAAAGTGTATCCCGGCACTTGGTTCAGAATCTCACGCGGCGGATCAAAGATACCGCTCTTGCGTCCCAGGTCGCAGGGATCGTGGTACGTGACCACGCCTCCTCGTTTTGGTTCTTTTAATTCTAGCCGTCCCGCGCTCACCAGGTCGCTCAGTACCTCGACGGCATGCACCACCTCGAAGCCCAGCGGCTCGCCGATGATTTCGGGATAGGTGTGATGCCACATGTGGTAGCAAGAGGGACAGGTCATCACCACTTTTGGTATTCCCAGCGCCCGCATTTGCTCCACGTTGTGCCGAATCAGCGCTTCCGCCTGTTTCAACTGACCTCCCATCAGCAGCGGGAAGCCGCAACACTGCTCTTCCTCTCCCAGGGTGGTAAAATGTACATCGGCGCGGTTCAACACGGTGGCAAAACTCTGCGGGATGCCATAGCTCATGGGGAACATGGCCGAGACGCAGCCCACAAAGTAGGCCAGGTCGGCCTCTTTATTTTGCACCAACCCCTCTGGCTTTTCCTCCAGGTTGTCGGTCCAGGCCAGGCGGGCTGCGTTATCCTCGCCGGAGACGTTGTAATGCGCGCCGATACGCTCGCCCATCGCGCCGAGCGCCTGTATTCCCTTGTGTAGCGCTTCGTCTCCATCTAACCTGTCCAGGCCGCTGACCAGGTAGCGCTCTTGCATCACGTGTTGGCGCATGACTTCCACCAGACGGCGCACGCTGAGTTCGTGGGGGCAGTGAGCAGTGCAGGTATCGCAACCCAGGCAGCGCCAGATACTGGCATCGGTCGCCAGCATGTCCTCCAGCCCGAATTGGGCCAGGCGCATCATCTGGGCCGGGCGATAGCGCATTGCCTCGACGGTGGGACAGCCGGAGGAGCACTTTTCACATTGGTAGCACAGGTAGACGTTCTCCCCACATTCCTCGCGGATGAACGTTGCCATATCGGTACTCAACGTTATTGTCATATTCTTCACTCCATCGGGCGACCACGAGGGTCGCTTGGGCAACCACGAGGGTCGCTTGGGCAACCACGAGGGTTGCTTGGGCAACCGCAAGGGTTGCTTGGGCAACCGCAAGGGTTGCTTGGGCAACCGCAAGGGTTGCTTGGGCAACCGCAAGGGTTGCCCCTACGTTACTGTGGGACGGGGCAGCAACCCCGCTCCCTCGACGATGGGCCGCACTGCCGCTTCCCACTCGACGGCCATGATGTGTATCCCGGCCACTCCCTCTATCTCGCGTATCTCTTGAATCTGCTCGATGCAAATCTCGATTCCCTTTTTACGCAATGCGGCCCGCCGGGCTTTTTTCTCTTCTTTGGGGATGCCCTTGAGCGCGGCCACCATGCGATCCACGTACTCGTCCTGCACGATCATCCCCGGCACCTTGTCCCGCATATAACGGGCCATCCCCGACGATTTGAGCGGGCCGACGCCGGCCAGGATGTAGACCTTTTTGTGCAATCCCATGTCCACCACTTTTTTCATAAACTCGCGAAAGCGGGGAATGTCATAGATCAACTGGGTCTGGATAAAGTCCACCCCGGCGGCGATCTTTTTGGCCAGCCGGTAGGGACGGAACTCGAAGGGATCGGCAAAGGGATTGATGGCCGCGCCGATGAAGAAACGCGGCGACCCTGCCTTGATCTCGTCCCCGCACTGAAAGATGTGCTTGTCTCGCATGTCCTTGACCATACGGATCAATTGCACCGAGTCCAGGTCGTGGACGTTCTTGGCCGTGGGGTGATTGCCAAAACTCTGGTGGTCGCCGGTCAGACATAACAGATTACGTATGCCCAGGGCATACGCTCCCAAAAAGTCAGCCTGCATCGCCAGCCGGTTCCGGTCGCGGCACGTCATTTGCACTGTCGGTTCCAGTCCTGCTCGCATCGCCAGCACGCCCGAACCGATGCTGGACATGCGGACGACGGCGGTCTGGTTATCGGTGATGTTGACCGCGTCCACGATGCCCTCTAGCAAACGCGCTTTGTGGAGAATCTCCTCCGGGTCGGCGCCCTGCGGCGGCCCCAGTTCCCCCGTTACTGCAAAGTGACCCGCCAGCAGGACTTTTTCCAGGTTGCTACCGGACTTGAATTTTTCGTCTGTCATTTTTCACCTCACTCTATTTCTGCCAGCATCAGGTCCTCGCGCGTGATCTTGCGCGGGCCGCCGTCGCGGCTGGTTGACCAGTTCTTGGGGGGTTGTATCTCCAGCAACTGGTCCAACCGGCCCAGTTTGACCGCCCGGTCGTAGATAAGTTGCCAGGCGCAGGGGATTTCTGGGTCAACCTCGCACACGCCGTTCTGAGAGCCGCCGCACGGCCCATTGAGCAGTTGCTTGGAGCAGCGGGCGATGGGGCAGATGCCGGCGGTCAGTCCCAGGATACAATCGCCGCAGGCCTGGCAGCGTTCCTCCCACACTCCCTGTTCCTCCGGCAAGCCCATAAAGGTGGTGTTCAGCCCTGGCAGGGTGAGGTAATCGGGAAAGCGCTCGTTCATCGCCTGGACGCCGATGCCACAGCCCAGGCTAAGGATGGCGTCGTACTCTTCCAACCGTTCCCCTAGTGGGTCAATGTACTCCCACTCGCATTGACGTTGCACCGTGATCTCGTCCACCTCCATGGGATGGCCGTCCAGTTTGCTCATCATCCGCAGAGCCGAGGACAGGATACCAACTTCTTTCTCCCCGCCAGCGAAGCAGACGGTCACGCACGTGCCGCAACCCACGACCAGCACCTTTTTGGCGTCACCCAACAGTTCCCTGATTTCCGCAAGCGGTTTTTGTTCACCAACGATCATAATGACCTCCTTAGACGTGAAACGTGATACGTGAATTGTTCATTTCTCATTGTTCAGCGGGTTCGGGCCTAGCCCCCGTACTTTTTCTGTCATCTCTGTTACCATCTGGGCGAATTGGGGCCCCATCGCCGATGACACGTTCATCATTGCGATTCGCTCTCCTCCCAATCCAATTTGATCGAGTAGGTCGGCAACGTATTTGACCCTGCGCTTGGCGTTGATATTACCTTCCAGGTAATGGCAGTCGCCCTCCAGTCAGCCGGCCACCATCACGCCATCTATGCCCCGCTCAAAGGCGTGGAGTATCTCCGTCACCTCCACCCGGCCCGAGCAGGGCACCTCGATGATGCGCAGGCCGGCCGGGTATTGGATGCGCAGTCCGCCCGCCAGGTCGGCGGCGGTGTAGGCGCAGTGACGGCAACAGAAGGCGAGAATTTTGGGTTCAAAGTTTGGATTGCTCATACACTCACCCTCACCACTTCCGGCTCTATCAGTGCTGCGATCTCGGCCCCTACTTGCGTGTCGCGGTAGCGGAGTAGTTGGATCGCTTTGGCCGGGCACTCGGAGGCGCAGATACCACAGCCGTGACATTGGGCCGGTTCGATGTACGCCGCGCCGACGATGCCTCCCACGCCGCTAAAATCGGCCTGAATCTGCGGCACGTGATACGGGCAGATGCGCACGCAGGTCAGGCAGCCGACGCACTTTTCCGCGTCCACCTGGGCCACGATGCCGCCGACCTGGAGCACGTCCCGGCTGACGATGGTAGCCGCGCGAGCCGCGGCCGCCTGTGCCTGCGCGATGGTCTCGTCCAGGAACTTGGGATAGTGGGCCATCCCGGCCATGAACATGCCGTCGTTGCTAAAGTCCACCGGGCGCAGTTTGACGTGCGCTTCGAGGAAAAAGCCGTTCATATCAACCGGTACCTTGAGCCGCGTTGCCAGCTCGTTCACGCCCTCGGACGGCACTATCGGCATGCTCAACACCAGCAGGTCGGGGTGCAGCTCAATGTCTTGGCCCAGCGAATGTTCCCAGACCGTGATCTCTAATCCCGCATCTCCAATCTCGACGTTGGGCTTGCGGTCAAAGTTGTACTGGACAAACATCACCCCCTGGCGGCGGGCTTCGTCGTACAGTCGCTCTTTGAAGCCATACGTGCGGATGTCGTGGTAGATGATGGTTACTCGCGCCTCCGGTTTGGCCTTTTTGAGCGCCAGCGCATTCTTGATCGCCGTGGTGCAGCAGATACGGGAGCAGTACCGCTCCGCCGGCCCGACGCACAGGATCATCGTCACCGAGTCGGGCAAATTCTCCTCCTCGGTCAGCCGCGCCTCGAACTCTTGTTGCGTGAGGATGCGCGGGTCGCTGCCGTAGCCGTATTCCGGGCCGCGATATTCCACGCCGCCCGTTGCCACGATAGTCGCCCCGTGACGAAGCTCTATCTCTCCTTTGGGGGTGCGCAGCGACGAGGTAAAGTTGCCGGTAAAGCCGCCGGTCTCTAACAGTTCGCTCTGCAGATGCACGGTGATGTTTGGGTGGTTTTTCACCCGAACGAGCGTCTGGCGCAGAAATTCCTGGGGGTCGCGCCATATCAACTCGCGAGAGCCTTCACCCTCCGGCCTCCGCTCTCCGGTCTCCAACGTGTACTTTACGTTCCACAGGTTGCCGCCCATCCGCCTGGCCCGCTCCACCAAATGCACCGGGAAACCCTGGTCGGCCAGCGTCAGTGCGGCGGTCATTCCGGCGGCCCCGCCGCCGATCACCATGACTGCTTTCTGTACTGTTACCTCGGTCATGTAGAGCGGTTCCAACTGCACCGCTTTCGCCACTTCCATCCGCACCAGGTCTTGGGCTTTCTTCGTCGCTGCATCCCAGTCGTGTGAGTGTACCCAGGAACATTGATTGCGGATATTTGCCATCTGGAACATGCCGGGGTTCAGGCCCGCCTGGTGGATAGAATCCTGGAACAACTGCTCGTGAGTCAGCGGCGTGCAGGAGGCGACCACAACCCGGTTGAGGCCCAGTTCCCGCGTCTGTTCGGTGATGCGCTTGACAGAATCTTGCGAGCAGGTGTAGAGGTTGTGCTCGGCGTGTACCACCCCCGGTAGCTTGGCCGCATATTCCGCCACGCCCGGCACGTCGAGATAGCCGCCGATGTTTGTGCCGCAGTGGCAGACAAAGACGCCGACGCGAGTCTCTTCCTCCGAGATGTCTCGTTCGGGTGGATATACCGCTTTCTCCGTACACGTCCAACGGGCCGGCGACAAAACCTCTCCGGCTGCCGCGGCCGCGCCGGTGGCCTCGATGATAGATTCGGGAATGTCCTTTGGCTCGCGGAACGGCCCCACGGCGAATATCCCCTCTCTGCTCGTTTCGAGTGGCCGGAACACGTCTGTACGGCAGAATCCATACTCGTCCACGTCCACGTTCAGCCGCCGGGCCAACTCGCGCACGTTCTCCGGGATCTCCATGCCCACCGAAAGCACCACCATGTCGAATTCTTCTTCGACGATGTTGCTGTCCTCCGCTTGCGGGGGGGAGGAGGGTGGGGCGACGTACCGCAAGATGAGGTTGTGTGCCTCAGTCTCGCGCACATACGAGATGCGCGAGCGAATGTAGCGGACGCCGTACCGCTCCTCCGCGCGGTGGTAGTACTCGTAATACCCTTTGCTAAAGGCCCGCATGTCCATCATAAAGACGGCGATATCGGTGTCCGGCTCGTGCTCCTTGGTCATGATGGCTTCTTTGGTGGCGTACATACAGCAGACCGCCGAGCAATAGTCGTGGTTCTGGTCGCGCGAACCGACGCATTGCAGGAAGGCGATCTTTTTTGGCTTTTCCCCGTCCGAAGGGCGCTGGACGTGACCAAAGGTCGGCCCGGAGGCGCTCATCAGTCGCTCGAATTGCAGCGCCGTGACCACGTTGGGGTAGCGCCCCCAGCCGTACTCGGGTGATTGCTCTGCGTCGTAGACCTCAAAGCCGGGGGCCATGATGACCGCACCGACCTGGATATCTTGCATTTTCTCCATCATGTCGTGATTGATGGCGTCGGCCTGGCAGGCGTAGACGCAGCTCAAACACTCGGAGCAGACGCCGCAGGCCAGACAACGGGCCGCCTCTGCCTGGGCTTGCTCGTCGGTGTAGCCGGTCACCACTTCCTCGAACGTCGCCAGCCGTTCCGCGACTGGCTCTTCGTCCATCGGTACCCGAGGCTTGACCTGCACTTCTCCCAGGGTGACCCGCTCCTGAATCTCGGTTTGTGTCAGTTCCACCACCGGCAACTCGGGCTTGGGCGGTGGCTCTAGTTCCTCTCCCCGCAGGTAGCGGTGGATGGACTCGGCCGCCTGGTGACCGGAAGCAACTGCCTCGATGACGAACGACGTTCCGGTGGTGGCGTCGCCGGCGGCAAAGACGCCCGGCCGGGTGGCCGCTAGCGTGTTGGGGTTGATGGCGACCGTCTGCCGGCGGGTGACGCCGACCCCGGCGCTTTCCGGGATGAACGCCAGACCGGCCCGCTGGCCGACGGAGAAGATGACATTGTCGCAGGGGACGAAATGCTCGGAGCCGGGGATCTGAACGGGCCGCCGCCGCCCCGTCTCGTCGGGCAGACCTTGCTCCGTGCGCACGCACTTGAGACCGCCCATCCGCCCATTTCCGTCGCCAATGACCTCTGTCGGTGTGACCTGCCAGTGGAAGGCGATTCCTTCCTCCTCGGCGTGGCGCATCTCTTCCTCGCCGGCGGTCGCTTCCTCGCGGGTGCGGCGGTAGTAGACGTGTACTTCTGACCCCATTCGCACGGCGGTGCGGGCCACGTCCATCGCCACGTCCCCCGCCCCGATGACGGCTACGCGCTTTCCCAACTCTGGCGGGTTGTCCAGCCGCACGTCGCGCAGGAACTTGGTGTTGATCAGCACCCCTTCCATATCCGCTCCGGGGATGGGCAGGCGGATGCCCTCGTGCGCGCCGACGGCGATGAGCACTGACTTGAATCCTGCGTCAAAGAGATCGTCCAGGTTGTCCACCGTCGTGTTCAGCCGCAGCTCAACCCCCAGGTCAACAATGTCTTGCACTTCCCTATCCACAATTGCGGCGGGCAGCCGGTATTCTGGAACGCCCACGCGCAGCATCCCACCGCCCACGGGCAGGGCCTCGAATACGGTGACTTTGTATCCCAGTTTGCACAAATCCTGCGCGGCGGTCAGCCCGCAGGGGCCGGCCCCGATGATCGCCACCCGCTCGGGGTAGGGGCGGGGTAACCCCGCCCCTACAACCGGTTCCGGCGGCACGCGGGGTTGGGCGTAAACCTTGTCGGTGACGAATCGCTTTAGCGCCCGGATGTTGATTGGCTCGTCCAATTTGCCGCGATTGCAGGCATCCTCGCAGCGGTGGTTGCAGATGCGGCCGCAGATGCCGGGGAAGGGATTATCCTCCTTGATGGTCCGCATTGCGTCCTCGTAGCGTCCTTCGCGGATGAGGGCGATATAGCCCTGGGCGCGCTGACCGGCGGGGCAGGCGTCGCGGCAGGGAGCGATGCCCCGTTTTTCGATGGCGTAGGCGTTGGGTACTGCCTGGGGATAGAGCTTGTAAGCCGCGCGCTGCTCCGCCAGCCTCTCTTCAAAGTGATTGGGGATGATCACAGGGCAGGCCTCGGCGCAGTCGCCGCAGCCGGTACATTTGTCCAGGTCAATATAGCGTGGACGGGTGCGCACGCGAGCGGTAAAGTTTCCGGCTTCCCCGTTCACGCTCAGCACGTCGCTATCCATCAGCAGTTCGATGTTGCGATGGCGGCCTGTGTCTACCAACTTGGGGCTGATGGTGCACATAGCGCAATCGTTGGTGGGAAAGGTCTTGTCCAGTTGCGCCATGTGGCCGCCGATGGCCGGTTTTTTATCAACCAGGTAAGCCTTGTACCCGGCCTCGGCCAACTCGAGCGACGCTTGCATGCCGGCGATCCCTCCGCCGATGACCAGAACTGCGCCGATGGGGCCTTTGCGCTTGACGCTATCTTCTTCCATGTCTTTTCTTTCCCTTGGCAGTTTGGTGAGCGTTACCTGGTTTTCAGTGGGTTTGGCCCCAACGCCCGCAGCCGCTCTGTCATTTCTCGCACCGCGTTGGCGAACGTCTCTCCCATCCCGCCGGAGACAAAGTACATCTCCAGCCGCCCGCTACCCAACCCGATCTTGTCCAACAATTGCTTGGTATACTTTACCCGCGCCATTGCATGTTTGTTCCCGTGGACGTGGTGGCAGTTCCCGATGGGGCAGCCCACGATGCAGACTCCGTCGGCTCCTTGCTCGAACGCTTCCAGCAGGTAGCGCACATCTGTCTTGCCGGTGCACGGCAGCTTGACGAGTTTGATGCTGGCCGGGTATTTGATGCGCAGCGCGCCGGCCGTATCAATCGCCATATCCGCACAGTAAATGCACGTAAAAACCGTGATTTCAGGCTCGAATCCGTTGTTGCTCTGCTCTGTCATTGATATTCCTCTCCAGGTAGCCCCTACGCCCCTACTGCCCAGGTTCCCAGTGGCAGTTTCATAATCTGATCGTCTCGATAGGCGACCAACTGAATCGCTTTGGCCGGACATTCGGCCGAGCAGGTGCCGCATCCAGTACACAGCGCCGGGTCAATATACGCTGCTCCCTTGATCCCTCCCACGCCGGTGTCCGAGTAGCGCACTTTGGGAATGCCGAACGGGCAGACACGCACGCAGGTCAGGCAGCCTACACACTTGTCCTGATCTACCACCGAGATGATGCCACCGATGTACATCTGTGGTGTGGAGAGAATCGTGATGGCGCGGGCTGCGGCAGCTTGTGCGTTAGTGATGCACTCTTCGATGAACTTGGGATAGTGGGCCATGCCACAGATGAAAATTCCCTCCCGCGCCATGTCCATCGGGCGCATTTTGAGATGGGCCTCCATAAAGAACCCCTCGTCGGATAGCGGCACATCCATAATTTGGGCCAGTTTCTCAGTGCCGTCGGAGGGCCTGATCATCATACTCAGCGACAGCAGGTCGGGGTGTAACACGATCTCTTGTTTCAGCGAAGGTTCCCAGGCCACGATCTGGAGGTTTCCCTGGTCGTCGTTTGTGACCTGCGGCATGTGGTCGTCGTCGTAGCGGACGAAAATGACGCCGCGCTGCCGCGCCTCGGTGTAGAATGCTTCTCGAAAGCCGTAGGTGATGATGTCTTTGTAGAGAACGACTACCCGGCAGTTGGGGTTGAGCAGCTTGATACGGATAGCGTTCTTCATCGTGTTGGTGCAGCAGGTACGGCTACAATAGTCCAAGCCCCCGGGTGGCCGCACACATTGGATAAACAGGACCTCATCCAAATCCACGATTTGTTCGGGGCGATGGGCGACGATCTCCTCCAGTTCGCTGGAGGTGATGACTCGTTTGTCGTGGCCGAGCAGATATATGTCCCCTTGCCATTCTTGTCCGCCTGTAGCCAGGATGGTTGCCCCGTGTTCAATTTCCACCGTGCCGGTTGGAGTACGCACCGTAGAGCGAAACAATCCCAGGCTGCCTTCGTTGGCGACGACCTCCGAGTTGATGAGAATGTCAATGCGCTGGTGACCCAGTGTTCGGTTGACCAGGTCGCGCAGCAACCGCTGGGGGTTATCCCCTTCGGCGACATAGTAGATGTGTTGCAGGTTGCCGCCTAGCCCGGCGGTTCGTTCCACCAGCGTGACGTCGTACCCAGTGTCGGCGATGTCCAGTGCGGCGGTCATGCCGGAGACGCCGCCGCCGATCACTAGCGCCCGTCTTACCGGATCAAGCGTCTGTTTGTGTACCGGCTCGGCCAGCCGGGCGTGCGCCGTTGCTAGCCGCACCAATTCTTTGGCTGCGCGGGTGGCCCCTGCTGGATCGTCCACGTGGGGCCAGGCGCATTGCTCGCGGATGTTTGCCATTTCCAGCAGGTAAGGGTTTAACCCGGCCTGACGGACGACTCGCTGGAACAGCGGCTCGTGGGTGCGGTGGCTGCAAGCTGCCACGACTACCCGGTTCAGATTGTGTTCTTCGATTGCCTGTTTGATTTGTTGCTGGCCCTCTTCCAGGCATGCGTAATCCGTTGTCTCGACATGCACCACGTCAGGCAGGCCGGCGGAGAAATCCGCTAGATCATCCGTATCTATTGTTCCCGCGATGCTCGGATAGCAGCGGCACACAAAGACGCCCACGCGCGGCTCTTGTCCCTCTACTGACCGCTCAGGGGGGAGGCTGTTTGGTTCGGAGAGAAACGGGCATTCCCGGCTGTAGGTCGGCGTACCGATCTTGCCGGAGAGCAAGCGCATCACGTCACCGGCTGCGCCGCTGGCGTCCAGAATTGTCTCTGCGATTTCCTTGGGCGAGGCGAACGTCCCGCAGACATAGATGCCGGACTTGCTCGTCTCGAGGGGAGCGAATTTGTCGGTAGTGCAAAAGCCATAGGGGTTCAACTCGATCCCCAGCACGTTTGCCAGGTCACGGGAGCCGTTGGGTGGCAATGCTCCTACCGAGAGCACCACCATGTCGAAGGGATTCTCCATGAACTCGCCGTTACTGTCTGGATAGCGCAGAATCAAGTCGTGCGTTTCTGGGTCTTCTCTGACTATCGAGATGCGGCAGCGGGTGTACTCTACCCCGTATTGCTTTTGCGCTTGCTCGTAGTAGGCGTTGAATTCTTTGCCAAATGCCCGCTCGTCCATCATAAAGACCTGGCAGTGGACGTCCTCAATGCGCTGTTTGGCCAGCATGGCTTCTTTTGTGGCGTACATGCAGCAGATGGAGGAGCAATAGGGGTGTTTCTCGTCTCGCGAGCCGACGCACTGGAGCCAGGCGATGCGCTGTGGCAGCTTGCCGTCGGAGGGACGTTTCACAATTCCCTCTGTTGGCCCAGAGCGGCTGGCCAGCCGCTCATACTGCATCGAGTGGATGACGTTCGGGAAGCGGCCAAACCCAAGTTCCTCGTATTCGGATGGGTCAGAAATCTCGTAGCCTAACGAGAGAATGATGGCGCTGATGTGGACGTCGTACTCGGATTCCTGCTCGTCCAGGTTGATCGCGCCGGTGGGGCAGATGCTCTCGCAGCGGCGGCAGGTCTCGCAGCGCGGCACCTTGTCCACGACGTAGGTATCCGGCAGCGCGCGCGGCGCCATCTTGTAGACCGCCTTGCGGGCCGAGAGACCCAGTTGGAATGGGCTGGGCAGCGACACCGGGCAGACGCCCTCACACAATCCGCAGTTGATGCATCGTTTGGGGTCTACGTGTGTGGGACGATGGCGCAACGTCACCGTAAAGTCCCCGGCATATCCCGATAGATTAATCAGGTCAGTGTTATTGAGAATCTCGATGTTGGGGTGCAGGTTGTGGTCCAAAAGTGCCGGTGATATAGACGGTCGTGTGCAGCCGTACCCGTGGTCAGACGTGCCTCGGCAAAGGACGCAGTCGTGGGTGGGGAACATGTATCCCAGTTGCGCCACTCGGCCACCCAACCAAGGCATGTTCTCTACCAGGTAGGTCTTTAAGCCGGCCTCGGCCAGGTCAACCGCTGCGCGCATCCCTCCCACGCCGCCGCCGACGACCATCACGGCGCTGACCGGTTCTTGTTTGTGAACTGGCATAGATGAATTCTCCTAGTTTTTGTCAGGCCTGGAAACAGGCGAATGACCAGCAATTCCCGTTTTGTAGCCGCGATTGCGAAATCGCGGCTACGATCTGACTTTTCACCCATAACGGGAATTGCTGGCGAATGGCAGTGGCTGGTTTAGTAATTCGTGTCCAGGAAAGGTATGATGAACATAGGTCCGACTCCAAACACCATAGCCAGGCAACAGGACAGCACGAACGAGATGACGCCAAGTATCAGGCAAGTCTGTCCCAGGCTCTTGGACTCGGGATCGGGGCGCGAGAGAAATACCACGCCGATGATCACGCCTGCCAGCGGTATCAAGAACGAGATGGCGTACAAGATGAACTTGAGACAACCGCTGTATTGCGAACCGTAGTAGACGGGTTGTTGTGGGGGGTACTGGGGGTACATTTTAGACCTCCTTGAACCAGGTATGTTTGCAGTAGCTGTTTATTCCCGCCTTGTGTAATCTGGCAGCAGGATGGGCGAGATCACACCCGTGTCCACCCCTGCTTCCTCCAACTCACGGTTCCAGGTGTCCAGGTGCGCCAGCGTGGGCGTGCCGATTGTTGCTTGCTGCGCGTAAGCCGCCGCCGAGCGCCCCGCGCGCCGTCCAAAGACGGTGATCTCTAGCAGACTGTTGCCCATCAGCCGATTGTGGCCGTGCACGCCGCCGCTCACCTCCCCGGCGATGAATAGGCCGGGGATCTCGGTTGAGCAATCGGCCTTCAATTGGACGCCGCCATTCTGATAGTGCAGCGTGGGGTAGACCAGCATCGGTTCTTTGGCGATGTCAATGTCAAAGCGCCCGAACTGACGTACCATCGCCGGCAGGTTCTTTTGGATCGCCCCTGGCCCCTGGATGATTTCGATCATGGGCGAATCCAGCCACACGGCCGGCTGCCCGGTGGCAGTGACGATGCCGTTTTCTCGTTCCCGGCACTCGCGGATGAAGGATGCCGCCTCGACGTCCCGAGGCTCCAGCGGGTAGACGAACTGCTCGCCGTGCTTGTTGACTGGTTGCGCGCCCAGCCCGCGCACCTTCTCCGTCACCAGCAGTCCCACGATTTGTTCCGGGAAAGCCGCCCCGGTAGGGTGGTACTGCATAGATTCCAGGTACCCCAGCGGCGCGCCGGCGCGATAGGCCATGATGATGCCGTCGGCGGTCGCGCCATAGTGGTTGGTAGTGGGAAAGCCCTGATAGTGCAGCCGCCCGCCGCCGCCGGTTGCCATCACCACCGCTTTGGCTTTGATGTAGTGATAGGCCCTGGTCTCCAGGTTCATCGTCACCGCGCCGATGGCCTGCCCTTTATTGTCCAACACCAACTCGATAGCGGGGGCAAACTCGATCACGCGGATGTCTTCTTCCCGGTTGCGCGCCTCGTCCCGCAGCGTGCGCATAATCTCTGCGCCGGAATAGTCGCGGGCCGAGTGCATGCGCTTGCGGCTGGTGCCGCCGCCGTGCCGCTCTATCATCGTCCCGTCCGGCTCTTTGTCGAACATCATTCCCAGGTCTTCCAGCCATTTGATGACGACGGGTGCGTCCATCACCAGCGCTTCGACCAATTCCGGCACGTTGGTAAAGTGACCGCCGCCGATCACATCCAGATAGTGGATGGCAGGGCTGTCCTCTGCTCGGTCTGCGGCCTGGATGCCGCCCTGGGCCATCATCGTGTTGGCGTCGCCAAAGCGTAACTTGGTCACCTGGATGACCTTGGCTCCGCTCTCTTGGGCCAGGAGCGCAGCCGAGGTCCCGGCGCCCCCTCCGCCGATGATCAGGACGTCGCTTTCGGCAAATGGATTGCTCAGGTCGAAATCGGGGCTGATGCGTGGGCGACCTTCGACGATGTCGGCCAACTCTACCGGCATACGTTGTCCCTTGCTGACGCCCACGCGGATGGCGCGCATTTTTTCCTTGATATAGTCGGGGTGGAAGGCGTCGAGCACGCGCTCCCGTTCTTCCAGCGACATTGAAGGATGTGTTTCACCCAACCGCCGGGTGCGGGTGGCCTCGACCTGGCGGATAGATGCTTGCATCTCAGGCGGATAACCGCTCATTTTATCACTCCTTACTTGGGTTCAATGTCCCGCGCCTTGTACCGCGTGACCAATTCTTCTTTGTCGAGTTTTTTCAACTCTGCCAACTCGGTGTCGAATTTGCCGGCTTCCAGCTCCCCCAGCCGCTTCCGCAGGTGTTGGGACCGGGGGGCCAGGTAGCGACCATAGAGGCGGCGGGCCAGGATGGCGATATTGTACTGGGCTTCCTCTGCCGGGCAGCGGGCCGCGCACAACCCGCACA
>Ga0164318_10002726_pt1 | contig 16486 bp, 12 predicted proteins | sample GuaBasSedimGuay9_FD_113734 | JGI IMG/M metagenome (GOLD analysis project Ga0164318, IMG submission 113734) | Subseafloor sediment microbial communities from Guaymas Basin, Gulf of California, Mexico - Guay9, Core 4571-4, 0-3 cm | ecosystem: Environmental > Aquatic > Marine > Hydrothermal vents...
CATTAAAGGCGACAAAATTTTTCTGGATATTTTCTTAAGAGAACGCCCTCGATTGAACAAATTCTCCTTTTCAGGTATTAAAAAAACAGCCGCCGACGATATTCGCGAAAAAATTAACCTTACCCGTGGCGATGTGGTTACCGAACACCTTAAAATAAGAACCGCCAACATTATTAAAGGATATTATCGCGATAAAGGATACCTGAACACCGAGGTAAAAATTGATGAATCGACAGATAAAAAAAGTGAAAACTTTGTAAACCTTGCCATTCAAATTAAAAAGAACAACAAGGTAAAAATCGAACACATCAACATTTATGGAAATCATGCCCTTTCGGCTGATGCGGTAAGAAGCGCCATGAAAGAAACCAAAGAGCGCGGCCACCTGAATCCGCTCGACAGTTTGGGGCCAACCATTATAACCATGGTACAGCATGCCATCAGACTTCAATTTAAAATGTTACCGGAGGATTTAGCTCACTTTTTTGTAACCAACTACAAAGTTAAAATCTTTAAAGGCTCTAAATTTATTGAAAGTGACTATAAAGATGACCTGAAAAAGATTGTAGATAAATACAACAAAAAAGGGTATCGCGATGCACAGATTATTAGTGATTCGGTTTACAAAGTAAACGACGAAAACATTGCCATCGACATTCATATTGACGAGGGTAACCGCTACTACTTTAGAAATATTAAATGGATTGGCAACACCATTTACAATTCGCAGTTTTTAAGTCAAATACTGGGCATTCGCGAGGGAGATGTCTATAATCGTGAATTGCTTGAAACCAACCTGCAATACAACCCCGAAGGATTTGATATCAGCTCGCTGTACATGGACAATGGTTACCTGTTTTTTAATGCCACACCGGTTGAAACCTATGTAAGCAACGACTCCATCGATCTTGAGATAAGGATTCACGAGGGTAAACAGGCGCGTATAAACAAAGTTACCATCAAGGGCAACACCAAAACCAACGATCATGTTGTAATTCGCGAATTGCGTACTATTCCGGGGCACCTGTTTAGCCGTTCCGATGTTATTCGCTCCACCCGCGAGCTGGCTCAGTTAAAATATTTTAACGCCGAAAATTTAAAGCCAAACATCAACCCTAACCCGTCAGACGGTTCGGTTGATATCGAATATGAAGTTGAAGAGGCTTCTGCCGATCAAATTGAACTTTCGGGAGGATGGGGATACGGCCGTATTATCGGAACTTTGGGACTAAGTTTTAACAACTTCTCCATTCGTAACTTTTTTAATAAAGGTGCCTGGAAACCGATTCCTTCGGGCGACGGCCAAAAACTTTCGTTAAAATTTCAAACCTATGGTGTTGGATACATGAGTTGGAGTGCTTCGTTTACCGAACCCTGGCTGGGTGGAAGAAAACCCAACGCACTTACACTTTCGTACTACCACTCACGTTATGGAAACGGGTTGCCATCGTGGAACGAAAACAGTTCATCGTTTGTTATCAACGGCTATACCGTTGGTTTGGGAAAACGGCTTACCTGGCCCGACGACTTTTTTACACTTTATCAGGCTGTTAACCTTCAGTTTTACAAACTACAAAACTATTCTACCATTTTCCCTGTTGGAACCGGAACCGGGAACTTTAACAACCTGAGCTACGAAATTATCCTGGGTCGTAATTCAACCAATGCCCCTATTTATCCCCGTAACGGATCAGACCTCTCGTTGTCACTGGAACTAACACCTCCGTACTCTGCCTTTTCCAATCAGGATTACTCCAAACTTGATGATAACACAAAATATAAATGGATTGAATATCATAAATGGAAAATTAAAGCCTATTGGTATTTCGAGCTGATGGATAAGCTTGTTTTAGCCACCAAATTCAGATACGGATTTTTGGGACACTATAATGATGACTTAGGAAACACACCTTTTGAACGCTTCTACCTTGGCGGTGATGGCATGTCGGGCTATAACAATTTTGACGGTCGCGAAATTATTGCCATGCGGGGTTATACCAACGAATCGATTACCCCTTTGTATTATAAAGATAAAAATATTGGTGGAACCATCTTTTCGAGATATACCCTTGAATTAAGATACCCGCTATCGCTTAACCCGAACTCCACCATTTATGCCCTGGTGTTTTTCGAAGCCGGAAACTCCTGGCTTAACTTCAATACTTTTGACCCTTTCGATGTTAAGCGGGCTGCCGGTGTTGGGTTTAGGGTATTTTTACCCATGTTTGGTATGCTAGGGCTCGACTGGGCTTACGGTTTCGACCCCATTCCAGGGCTGCCCAGCGCCAGCGGAAGCCATTTCCATTTTTCACTTAACCAATCAATGGATTAATTTTGGCAAAGTTTTTGAACATTTTATAGAAACCATATAAAAATTAAAACTATGAAAAAACAAATGATAACGGTTGCCCTGGTAACACTCTTTTTAACCATCGGCTTAACCAATAATGCCACGGCACAATCGCAAAAATATGCTTATGTCGATAGCGAATACGTACTTGACAACATTCCGGAATATCATGACGCTCAGGATGAGTTAAACAGTTGGTCAGAAAAATGGCAAAAAGAGATCGACACTCTTTATTCACAAATTGATCAGCTATACAAAAAGTATCAAGCCGAAAAAGTATTACTGCCCGACGAAGTAAAAAAGAAAAGAGAAGACGAAATTGTTAAAAAAGAGGGCGAAATGAAAACCCTTCAACAAAAATATTTTGGCCCACAGGGCGAATTGTATAAAAAACGTAAGGAGCTGATTCAGCCCATTCAGGAGAAAGTGTACAACGCCATTGAGTCACTGGCCAAAACAAACAACTATGCTTTTGTTTTTGATAAATCAGGTGGGGTAACCATTTTATATGCTGCTCCAAAATACGACATCAGCGATGATGTTTTGGATGAAGTTGGAACAGTTATGCAAACCGTTCGACGCGATAGCCGTAAGAAAAAGTAACCCCCCCCGTAAGTAAATCGAACAGAATAGGTTGAATTATTTTTAACTATTTAACATGTTTTAAATTAACACCTATTCTTTTTTTTCTAAATTTGCCTCCTAAAATCACACAAATAAATTAATTTACAGTAAAATAAGTTTTTAAAAGATGAAAAAAGCAATAACAATTTTGTTCGTAGCCCTTTTAATTTCAGGTATGGGTTTTGCCCAAACAAATGCAAAAATTGGATACATCGACTCCAATCAGATATTAACTGAAATGCCGCAAACCGATTCTTTGCAGAAAGAGTTAAAAAATTATGCTGACTACCTGGATCAGCAAATGCAGACCATGGGACAGGAATATAAGAAAAAAGCTCAGGACTACCAGCAAAATGTTGCCGGCATGTCGGATTTGATTCGCCAAACCAAAGAAAAAGAAATTACTGACCTCCAGCAGCGTATTCAGGCTTTCCAGGCCAACGCCGATCAGGATTTACAGAAAAAACAACAGGAGTTATTCAATCCCATCATTAAGCAAATTAAAGATGCCATTACTGACGTAGGTAAAGAAAACAACTACAACTATATTTTAGATGTAGGAACCGGTGCTGTTGTTTTTTATCAGGGCGACGATGTGCTTCCGCTTGTAAAGAAAAAATTGGGCATTAAATAAAGTTAAGCCTTAATCGAATAGGCAAGGGAATTGTTTCCCCTGTCCTCTCACACCGCCACGTATGCTCTCATACGTGGCGGTTTCAGTTTAATAAACTGAGCTCGATGTAAACTCTACCCATAGTTTCAGATAATAAGCTTATAGACGATTCAAATTTATGAAGTACTATCGGGATAGTATAAAAAACACTTGACAACAGTATATGAATTTTATAAATTTGGCAATCAATATCTGAGCATTATTAATTGTTGTATGTTTAAGTAAATCTTTAAAACTATGAAGAGGTTAGATGGATTTTTTAAGCTGATGATGTTATTGGTGGTATTATCCTTATTTTTTTCTTCGTGTGATAAAGTTGGTGTAAATCCGGGTGATGACTCTTCCGGACTATCCAAAGGTGATACCGTATGGGTTTTTCAATTGGATGAACCCGGCTTTAAAATTAATGATGTGCCGTTGGCAAAGGGTAATGACGGATCAATCTATTTTGAAGCAGTACCCTTTGAGGTAGAGGAAATGACTCGCGTTTATGCATTAAGTTCCGATGGTAAATTGAAGTGGAAAACAGAGGGTTTATCAGAATTTTATATTAGTAATAACATTGTAGTAGGAGATAATGGAACACTCTACTGCACTTCCGGAATGTTTCTGTTCGCTATAAATCCTGAAAATGGGAACATAAACTGGACATGGGAGTGCCCACGCAAGTTAAAGTTAGGCAACATCGAATGGGATGCTTATTTACCCCTTAGCGGACTGACTTTAACCAACAATGGAGATTTGGTTTTCCAAACCAGCGGTACGCTTAATGGTGTGCTTGAAGCAATGTTCTGTGTAGATGAACAAGGTAATGAGAAGTGGCATAGTTTACGACAAAACAGCGGGTCAAATCAGATAACAGTAGGCCCTGACGGTATGATCTACTCTTATGGACACCCTTGGGATGAAAACGGATACTATCAACCTGAAGGCTTGATTGTAACCAACCCCGACAATGGTGCTATCGAAAAATACCTTCAAGGAAGTGCTGTTAACGTTCTTGTATATCCGGTGTTTACAAGCAACAATAACTTGGTAGTACCATTGTATGATACCGTTAAATGCCTTAACTTAAATGATTATACTTTAAAATGGGAGTTTGTTTTAAACGGACCTATACAGTTTCCAAATAATTTACTTACTGATAATAATGGAAATACATTTATTACGCCACCATTTTACAAAATATCAGATAATGAAACAGGGTTAATTGAAAGCCCGGAGAGCTTAGTTATACCGTGGTATAGTGTAATTGACAATAATAGCAACTTAACAGGCATGGAAAGTTATGCGCATCCATCTTTAATATCAGTAAATGATAAGGGAGAAGAATTATGGAAAAAACAAGAGTACTATCTTGGTAATTCTGCCAGAAGTGTGATGCTGTCTGATGACGTTCTTTATTTTTCTACTACATACGAAAACAATAACGGCAATAGTGTTTCTGAAATTATAGCATTACAATGGGATGCTTCTATGATTCAAACCGGATGGCCACGCATTAGCCATGACAACCGAAACACCTGTAATTTTAATAAATGGTAACCTATAACAAGGTTATCATTTATAAATTACAATACCTCTTTCCAAACCTCCTCATAATTCAAATACCAGACAAAACAATTAACCGCGATTGATAAGCTACAACGCCCTGCTTCTTTAAAAAGCGGACTAATCCTATCACTCTCTTTTGGTTTGATTTATCCTGAAACATCTCAACTTCCTGCGTATCCATGCATCTAACCTCCTGAATAATCCTTTGCTTTAGGTGTGTTTGAAATATTCAAAACCACCCTCTTAGCTTTGGAATTAATTCTGAAACTATCTGCTCAAAGCCTATCAGTATACCTGACATACAAAATAGCAAGCCTCATTGTTTATTCATGGAGGCTTTTCTTGCAAGTTTTTTCAAAAAACAATCTACACAAGATACTAAAAACCAAATCTTATTATGATGCGTATTGGTTTTTCTTAAAAAAACGTTAACTTTGTCATTGGCATTTAACCCTTTTTCCATTGAAGGTTACTTGAGCGTTCATCGTTTTTTTGTTCACCCTTAAAAATCACCACTATGAAAAAACAGCTACATATTATTTTTCTGGTATTGTTTTCATCTGCCTCTTTACTAAGCAATGCGCAAAACTATTACAATAACACCTATCATTTTGGGTATTACAATCAACCCACGGCAATCGTTACCGATTCGCTGGAGAACATTTATGTTTGCGGATGGTTTGAAGATGAAAATCATTTGAATCAAAGAGCTTTTGTTTTTAAAACAGACAATCAGGGGCAGGAGCTTTGGCGAATTATTATAGATACTCCTTCAAAGTATTATGCTTTATGTTTAACCCACACGGGTGGCGTTGCCCTGGCCGGCAGTAAAGATAACAACTGTTTCCTGAATTTATTAGATAGCCAAAACGGGACACAACGCTGGTCGCACGAAGAAACAGAAACCGACGACTTTTGGTTTGGATCAGTTAATGAGTTTTACGATGGAGAATCGTATAAACTGCAAACCGTGAAAAGTAAAACCGGTATCTATCCCATTTGGTACTATCTGTACAACCCTGACAATGGCCATTACATTAATGATGTTAAGGATATTAATAATATGTACGGATCATTTTACACTTCGGCAACGCTTTCTCCCGATAAAATTTGGACCGCCGGCATCTCACTTGGGGGTTCGGGATTGGTAATGTATAATAATTTTGGCGATGGAGATGGTGCTTTATGGTCGTTTTCAGCACCACATATTGCCGGGGTTGATAATTATACTGACCATCAGGGAGTGGTGGTCATAGCATCTGGCTCAGTACCTGGTGATAGATTTATTAATTTACTGGTTATGGATTTAGATAATCATAATGTATTTGGCAGCGATTTTATAGCCATAAACCCAGGTTCTGTAATAACAGGTTCGGGCGTATTGGGTTACAATAAAATATTGGTTACCGGCACTATTGATGATGAACTTGCCCTATGGTTTATCGACCACAATTTAGTATTAACCAAAGAAAAAATAATTGCTACCGAAAAACCAAGAGAGGGAGTAGATGTAGTTGGCTTACCCTCATCCGATATGGTAATAATGGGAACCGAACAAGTTAATGATGATGGCTCTAACGATGTGTTTTTAATGCGTCTTAACAGTAATGGTGCACTATTCAATAATGAAAACAAAATAACCCATGAAATTACTCTGTTTCCAAACCCGGTCAGGGATGAAATTTTTATAAAAACTACAACTACCGACTTGCAAAACACAAAAGTTCTTATCGTAAACAGCATGGGTAAAACGGTTAAAGCCATTAAAAATATAAACCGTTCCGTTTCAATGGACAATCTTCCGACAGGATTATATATTGCCGTGGTTTACTCTAACAACAAGTTGCTGTTTCGACAAAAGCTAATAAAACAATAAAAAGCAATCTTAAAAGATAATTGGTGTTGATATGGTGGCTTAAAGCTACAATTGACTTGAGACAATAAGATATTGAAAATCAGAAATAAATATCGCTTGTTTTGAAACCCGCTACTGCATCTTACCGACCCGCTTCCTCCATTCACCGATTTTTGTTTTCCCACGCCACTTGCTACCCCTATTTTTGCTGCATCATTTAAAACAGTAATACCATGGAAAACAAAAAATTTAACAATCGACTTTTAACCGGAATTGCACTGCTGATTTTTGGTGCTTTACTTTTTGCACGTAATTTTGGCCTTATCAATCCCGAAATTTTAGAATATCTCTTTCACTGGCAATCAATTCTTATTATTATCGGTATTTTTGTCTTAGCACGAAAACCTCACAAATTAACAGGATACATTTTAATTTTTATCGGCGTGATATTTTTTATTCCGGTATTGTTTGGAATTAGTGTCCAATTAATTATTTGGCCGGTCATGCTCATTGGTGTGGGAACCATGATTTTGTTTCGGGGGTTTTTCAACCACCATTTCCCACACCGTAAACATGCTTTTGCCCATTATGCCGAAAAAGATATTGAAATAAAAATCAGCCAACGTGAAGATTAGCGTTATCCCATACGCAGCGGCAGCTCGACCCGAATTAACACACAACAAAACTATAGTGGTAATCGATGTGTTGCGTGCCACCTCGGTTATGCTAACAGCCTTGGCAAACGGTGCTTATGAAGTTGTTCCGGCTATTTCACCGGAGGAAGTACTGCAAAAATCACTCCTTTATAACCCCGAAGAGGTTTTGTTAGCCGGAGAGCAACAAGCGGTAAAAATTGAAGGTTTCCATTTGGGAAACTCGCCGCTGGAATTCACTCGCGAAAAGGTCTCCGGTAAAACCATCATCATGTCAACCACTAACGGCACCAAAGCTCTTAACAGCTGTCTTAATGCCAAAGTAGTGCTTATTGGTGCTTTTTTAAATACAGAGGCTATAATTACCAGGCTTTTGCAAGAAGAAGAGGTAGTGTTATTCTGTTCCGGTACCAACAACAATTTTTCGTTGGACGATGGCTTGTGTGCTGCCATGATAATTGATGGGCTGGTAACGCAGCTGACCATTAAGCCAACGCTATCTGACTTTGGCTCCCTCCTGCTAAAAGCATACCGCAGCAATAAAAATCTTTCTGAATCCTTAAAGGAGTGCCATCATCTAAATCTGCTTAAGCTAAAAGGTTTTGAGCACGATGTAACGTATTGTCTGCAAAACAGTCTATGCGATATAGTACCAACCATGAACTTAATTAGTAAATCAATTAAATAATAATCAATTCGATAATAAAAGTGTTTTTTGCGTTGTTATCGCACAAAATAACTTCACACTTGCTTTAGTCAACTTATTTCGTAGCAAAGCCCCTAAGTGTTTAACTAAACCAAACAAAAGAAGCACAACTACTCTACCAACAAATTGCAACCTCGCACATCGCTGTTGTCAAATCTGCCGAGAATCTCAAAATCGCCGCCGGGATGAATTTTACCCAAATCTTTTGTTTCGATGAAGGAGCATGAATAAATATTGGCCAGGTCGATAACATTGACTCCACCGGTTCTGTTTTCGGGCAAATAGGCAAAGGGGTCGTTGGTGTCGCGAATCAGAACCTTCATCCAGGGAGGGGTTGCAAACAGTCCGTCGCCTTTCGAGTAAGCTTGCGACAAGAGCTCCGTCATTCCGTACTCTGAATAAATTTTTTTAACGCCGAATGCCGACATTAAAACAGCATGTAATTCCTGACGAACCATCTCCTTCCGCCGGCCTTTCATTCCTCCGGTTTCCATGACCACCAACTCCGGAAAATCCACGGGAAACTGCTCTGCCAAATCGAGCAAAGCGTAAGTAACTCCCAACAAAATGGTTTTCTTTTTTTCCGACTTAAGTTTTAATAAAACATCCCTGAGTTGCCGGTACTCATTCAAATAAAAGCCACTATCATCAAAGGCTGAAGTCCCGATTAGTTTTTCTGCCATATAGATCAACGAAGATCCCTCCCGTTCAAGGTACGATGGCAGCAAAGCCAGCACAACATAATTGGATATCGGGCCAAAAAAAAGCTCAAAACCTTTGACAAAACTCTTTTCGTAAACCGAAAGGTCGGCCACAGGATGGCGGCTAAATGTCATGCCTGTTGTACCGCTGCTGGTAAAAGTCAGAGCCGGTATTTTGCCCTCGCAAACAATATCGTGCGACTTAAAAAAGTCAATGGGTAAAAACGGAATTTGCAGGTAGTGTTCAACCTTTCCCACATCGCAACTCAAATAGTTGACATATTGCCGGTAAACAGGGTTGTTTTTGTATTGAAACCGAAAAATCTCCAAGGCCATCCGGTTAAATGCATCCTTGCTATGGATAGAAAATATGGAATCGATTTTCGGCATACTATTTGAATTAAACGACCGTTAATTTAACTAACTTTGCAAATAATGAAACATGCAGCAAAAATACTGTTAATTCTGGTTACTGTTTTAGGTGCCACGCTGTTTTCGTGCCGCAAAATTGAGGAATACCCGGTAGAGCCTGTAATAGCGTATGATAATTTTGTTTTGTTGCTTAATCCGCAAACCGGAAAAACCGAGCGTGGAGTTTTATCTATCTCCTATACCGACGGCGATGGCGATTTGGGATTAGACCCCGCTGATACGATATCTCCGTTCGATAAAGGAAGCGACTATTATTATAACATCTTGATTAAATATTATGAAAAGCAAAACGGAACATTCGTAGAAGTGCCCTTGCTTTCGTGGGATCCTGATTTGCAAAAATACGACACCATCACTTTTAACGGTCGTTTTCCAAACCTCACGCCTGAACATGGCAATAAAAACATCAAAGGGGTAATACAGGATACGCTTTACGTTAACAATCCATTGTCGGATTTTGACACCATCAAATACCGGGTTTCCATTTACGACAGAGCACTTAACCTGAGCAACGAAGTGGAAACTCCGGAGATTATTATCGTTAAATAAATCTTTTAAATTTCGATAAACCCTGAAAGTTTTTTCAGGTAGCTGTTTAATGTATCAACCCCGAGCAGAGGTGTTTCGCTCAGAGGGAAAACTTGTAATTTACACTCCTTGTATCTCTCCTCTATTTCAGATATATTAAAATCATTATCCCATTTATTGAGAAAAACATTGGATATTATCACGTTAAATTTTGCCAGATTGTTAACAATAAGTTGCGACTCTGCAAAAGAGAGCTTATCGGTATTCATTACCAGATTAAGACTTGTTTTTGATGTATCTTTAAAAACTTGTTTAATGGAGTGATACTCTTCAATTTGTTGATAAAGCTTATTACGTATTTTATCCGTTTCTATCTCCTTTTTTCCCAGTTTTACCCTGGCAATGATCTCCTTTTTTTCGATAATTTTATTTCTCAACGCCAGCAGGTTTTCCAACCAGGTTAATGAAACATCGGGCAAGCCGAAAAATTTTAAGGTAAGCGCCGTGGGTGGCATATCAAACACCAAATAGTCGGCCTCGTTGGCGCTGTTTCGTATCTCCCGGTAAGCCAGTAACAAGGCGTACTCTTCCATTCCCGGAGAAAACTTTAAAATGTCAAGATAATTCTCCAGATTGAAAGCCGTTAAATAGGAGTAGCTCCTTTTAACCTGCTCCTGCATTTCTTTAAGATACTTATCTATCCAGCGACCTACATCTACCTCTTTAACGGAAAGATTATTATTGATTTTTAAGAACTTGTCGGAAAAAGTTTTTTTAAAAATATCGCTTTGATTGTGAGCAGGATCCATCGAAACAAGCCTAACCTTATGCCCTTTTGAAGCAAGGTGCAGGGCTGTAAGTGCCGAGGAGGTTGATTTTCCCACGCCGCCTTTCCCCAAAAAGAATATGTTTTTTGCCGTGTTGCTCATGGTTACATAATATCAAAAACCGAAAACAGATTGGAAACGGGTTCGTTGGCCATATCTACTTTAGCAAGCATTAGAGCAAAATGTTTTTCCATTTCGGGAAGTAGCTCCAACGTTATCTGCATGGGTGGCGAAGGTAACCCCACAAACGAGCCCAACACAAGCAACCCGAAAATATTTTCCATCTCTCCCAATTCAAATTCGATGGATTCCACAGCCGTATTACGGGTAGCCTCATCATAAAGTTTCCAGTGATGTTTAATCCTATCCAGTAATCTCTGAAGTAGCTCTTTTGTTTCCATTATTGCGGTTAACTCCGGGATTTTAATTCCTCATCCATTTTCGCGGGTTCAAAACTTGTTTTAAAAAACTTAATAAAGCCCTCTATGGTAATCCAAACCATCGATATAAAAATAATAGCGTTCAAAACCTGCAATAATACATTGTGTTTGGCTACAAAATTGAACTGATTTTCGGCTACAGCCCATAATGATACCGAAATCATAAACAGAGCGGGCAGTGCCGTAATGAGCCATCCCCATTTGGTACGCCCTTTTAAGTATAAGGTAATCACAATGAGAGCAAGGGCTGCCAGTGTTTGGTTAACAGCTCCAAAAATAGGCCAAAGGGCTAATGCACCTTTCCCGTCGGCTCCGGTAGAAAAAACAAGTATTAACGCAATTAAAACCACAAAACCGGTTGCAATGTATTTATTTTTAAATGTCCTGGGAAAAGTTTCGGTAACCAGATACCGCTGAACACGGGTTGCTGTATCCAGCGTGGTTCCGGCAAAAGTTGCCACAAACACCCCCATTATGGTTATGGCTATGCTTTTAGGGATACCTATCGATTCGATCATATTGGCAGCCCCTTCAACAAAAGCGCCTACTTTGGAGCTTAATCCTCCGGCAGCACTCCACGACGAATAGTGAGAAGTCCAGGCTGCTAATCCGGTAAGCTCGTGTCCGTCACTTCCAATATACCCCATTCCTATTCCTGCTGTTGTGGCAATAATTACCAGTGTAGCCAACGAGCCTTCCATAAGCATGGAGCCGTATCCTACAAAAAGAGAGTCGGTCTCTTTTCGAATCTGTTTAGACGAAGTTCCTGATGAAACCAATGCATGAAATCCGGAAATGGCTCCACAGGCAATGGTAATAAACAGGAAAGGCCACAATGACGGAGAGCCTTCGGGATGAGCTCTTACAACAGGAGCTACAATATGCAGCTCGCCATTGAAACCGGTAAACAAAACACCCAGCACCAACAATACCAAAGCTACCACCAATTGATGGGAATTGATGTAATCGCGTGGCTGCAACAAGGTTGTAACTGGTATTACCGAAGCAATAAAGGCGTAAATCAACAAAATAATAGTCCAAATAGCCACCGGTGATAACCCGAACATGGCCGGCATTTCAAAAGGTACAAACGAACCTAAAACAACCGTGAGGTATAAAGCAATTACGGCAATGATAGACCAGACAGCCAGATTGGCACCCTTTTTATATACCAGAAACCCAAGATAAATAGCAATGGGAATTTGAAACCATACCGGTATAACCGATTGCGGAAACATTTTAAATAAAATGGCAATAACCAATCCGAAAATTGCCACCACAATCCAAAGTTCCAGAAAAACAATAAAAAACAGAAAATATTTGGTTCGGGTATTAATGTACTTACCGGTAAACTCCGAAAGCGATTTTCCCTGATTACGCATGGAAATAACGAGAGTTCCCAAATCGTGGGTGGCACCCATCACAATAGAGCCCACGAAAACCCAAATTAAGGCAGGAAGCCACCCCCAGATTACTGCAATGGCAGGGCCTACTATCGGTCCGGTTCCGGCGATGGAGGCAAAATGGTGTCCGAAAATCACCTCCTTTTTGGTGGGAACAAAATCAACACCGTCTTCAAGTTCTACCGAGGGAACAGGGTTATTGTCATTCAACTTAAATATTTTATTTCCTATAAATTTACCGTATATCCGGTACATCAACAGGTATCCGCCGAATACCGCGATCATTATCAATATTGAGCCCATTGCATTCTATTTAGAAAAATAAATAATGGATAAAAGTAGTAAAAAAGAAGAAGAGCACATAAACGGATTTCTGCTTTACCAATTTACTTACATTTGTTTGGTTCAATAATTCAATATTTTGAAGTTGTTTAAAGTTGACCACTTAAATAATTATGAAATATATTGTAAATAAGAAAACAAATTCCAATATTTCCCTCTTTGGAGGGAAAACAAAGGAGGAATCATAAAAAGATATTTGTGTTCTGATTTTCAATATCTTATTGTTAAAAAAGTATTCCAACACTAAACAATCTCATTGCCAACACCAACCCAAAAATCATTCCGGTTATCAATCTTCCGGCTTGCAAATGATTCCTAAATTCTTTTTACCGTCAATTTTTATGGTAACAGGTTTATCGAGCCGTATGTGGCGCAAATAGTCGTTTTCGAATAAGGCGGGTTGTTTGTCCAGAAAATCAATATCCCATGAGCCATCCCCAATAAACGGATTAATGGTAAAATAACCCACTCTGAAAGAGGTGAGGTTTTGGAAAAAATGGGTTCCCTGACTGGGGTCGATTCGATAATCTTTCAGTCCTGATTCTACGATTAACCGCGCAGCAGATATGTGCGGCCATTTAACCGGAATGCCCAACCACGGGTCGCTGGAGCCCCACCGGCCTGGTCCTATCAATATGTAGTTTCTGTTTTCTTTTAAAAAGTCATCGTTTAGTTTTGAAACCATCGAAACAATATCCTTGTTATTGGCAGGGTCGAAGTTTTGCGGTTTAACATAAATGATGTCTGTTAAATCACTAATTATGCCATTACCTAGTGCTTTTTTTGAAAGTAACAGCAACTTTTCCTTAACAATTGCCTTTTCATCAATATTTACGCTTTCATCTTTAGAGGCAATGGGTCTAATCTGAAGAAGGGTAAATACTTTTCGGTTTCCCCTCCTTTCGTTCAAGTCAACCACAAACTCTATTTCAACGGGTTTGCCCATCTCCTGTTCGCCAAGTTTTAGCACGGTTTGCAAGATTTCGGCTAAAGGAAACTGGTTATGTTTTAATATCCCGGCAAAGGTAGCCAGTTTTTTTCCTTCGTAATTAAACCCGTCACGAAGTATATGATTGTGAAAATCGTAGGTGGAGCCCACCTGTTTGATCGATTTGTCTTTTTCGGCCTGACGGAGCGGAAACTTGATAAGGTTCATGGCATCATCGGGACTGGTAGTAAAGGCATCGGGATTCATATCTAATGCATAAAAGTATTTTTGTGTCTCCTTTAAAGCCATATCAGCGTTTGAAGTTTGAAGTACTTTTTTTGGATATTGGGGCGAAAAACGTAACGAAAGCCCCCCGTCAACAATATATTTCCCAAGACCTACTGCAATATTAACAATTCCCTCTTCCGATTTTTCCGGTTCTACAGGATAGAAGTTGATAGAACGAGCCACCCCCGAAAAAGTTGGATAATAGGTGTTACCATACTGTTTACCCGTTACCTCCTGAATGACAATGGCCATTTTTTCTTCATCAATCACGTTGGAAGTTGCCTCCATATAAGCCTTGCTATCTTTAAAAAATGCTGAAGCGTAAACCGCTTTAATGGCTTTACGAACCATGTTGTTGGTTATCCCCCGGTTATTTTCAATTACCGGAACCATGTAAGTGTTGTAGATACCCGCGAAGGGTTGATAATAGGAGTCCTCCAGCAGACTTGACGACCGGATAGCCAATGGTTTGGAAGATTGGTTTACAATAATTTCCAGATCATCAGAAACAGTTTGAGATAGTGGCGCATTTACAAACGCGTTTAATATCTCCTCATCGGTATATTGGTCAGAAAGGGCAATTTTATACAACTCGTTCATTTCCATAAACTCATCAAATATGTCAGTTCCAATAACAACCGTATGCGGAATAGTTATTTCCACGTCTTTAAATTGGCTGTACAACTTATTTCGTTTGATAAGAGTATCCAAAAACGCAAGACCTCTTGCTTTACCCCCAATGGATCCTTCACCCATCCTGGCAATCATAAAATACTCATCGAAACTATCGCGCTGAAACTGTGTAATAACTCCACGAGCCTTGGCTATTCTATAATTAGAGATGGCACTATAAATAAACTGCTTTACATCGTTGCAATCGTTAAAATCGTCTGGCTCAAACTCCTGAAACAACTGAGCCAAAGGAAATAGCGCCCGGGCTCGCAACCACTTTGCCAAATGGTGTCGTTCAATGTGATATCGCAGAGAGGCTTCAGGAACAAGGAATATTTTATCCATCAAATCCTTCAGGTTTTTTGTTCGCATCACCTCTTCCCCGCTATTCGGGTCAATAAATATAAAACTCCCGAAGGCGAAATATCTTTTGATAAAATTGCGTAATTCGTAAGTAAGGCTTTGCGAATGCTTATAAATAAAACCGGCTTTTAACTGCTTTGCCTTTTCCCGATTGTATCTGTCGCTCGATTGTAATAAGAGCGGCATATATTTATTCTCTTTTTTAATTTTTTGCACCAGTCTAAAACCAGCCTTCGCATCTTTTACCCCTTTTCGCTTGTACGATATATCAGAAATAACACCGAGTAAATTACTTTTATACTTATTGTAAATACCGGTAGCTTCCTCGTAAGTTGTTACTAATAAAATTTTTGGCCTGCCGCGCATGCGCAGCATCTGTTGATGCTCGTTAAGACCTTCCGACATGAATGATTTCGACTGCTTAAAAATAATTTTATAAATGATAGGGAGATAACTTGAGTAAAACCGAACGTTATCTTCAACCAATAAAATAGCTTGTACTCCCACCTCACCCACATCGTGCTCCACGTTCATCTTATCTTCAATAAGTTTGATGATGGCCAGCAAAATATTGGCATTGCCAAGCCAACTAAAAACATAATCCACTGCGGCGAATTCATCGGTAAGCTCTACTTTAATCCGGGCTTCGCGCGAGAAAGGGGTGAGCACCACGATGGGAATTTGCTCGTATTTTTGTTTTATCTCGTTCGACAGGTCAAAAGTTACCTTTTCGTCGGCACTAAGCATAATAATTACCAGGTCGATGTTTACCGATTCCAGCTTTTCAAAGGCCTGCTCCCTGGAAGTTGCCTTAATAAACTCGGGGGGATATCGCAGGTTAAGCGACATATACTCGTTAAATATCTGTTCATCAACGCGGCCATCCTCTTCAAGTATAAAGGCATCGTAAACACTGGATATCAACAAAACGTGATAAATGCGGTGCAGCATCAGGCTGGTAAAACGGGTATCTTCAAACAGGTACGACTGCGAAAGTATGTCAAGCTTGGTTGGAATCATAAACAACAATTAATTGGAATTCAACAAAGGTAGTTTTTCTTTGATTTGTCAGCCTCACCCGGCAACACAATTTTTTCTAAAGAAATTAATGTAATCAAGCCGGACAGAATCAGCACTAAAAACTAAA
>Ga0164318_10002727_pt1 | contig 16486 bp, 14 predicted proteins | sample GuaBasSedimGuay9_FD_113734 | JGI IMG/M metagenome (GOLD analysis project Ga0164318, IMG submission 113734) | Subseafloor sediment microbial communities from Guaymas Basin, Gulf of California, Mexico - Guay9, Core 4571-4, 0-3 cm | ecosystem: Environmental > Aquatic > Marine > Hydrothermal vents...
GAACGGCAATGTGATGCATTCCACCGCCGCGCTTGTCCAAGAAACCGGATATGGGACTGTCGTCGCTTGTTGGCTCAAGCAGCTCGATTCGACTCTCTCCAATCTCAAGAAATGCTACTCGCACCTTTTGGTCGGGCACCTCTTCTTCGCACACGTAGCGAAGCCCCAAGACATCTCGATAGTACGGTAGCACATCATCAATGCTCCTCACCGCAATCCCGACGTGATCAATCCGCTCAACAGTCATCCAAACACCTCTCACAGAACGTCTGGCGCACGATACTCTCCAAACACATCACGGAGAACCCCGCATATCTCCCCCAGAGTTGCATAGGCACGGACTGCATCCAGAATCAGAGGGACCAGATTGGCGTCGGTCTTGGCCGCCTCTCGTAATGCCTCCAGAGCACTGTCAACTACCGCTTGGTCACGATTGGAACGCAATCTGCGCACACGCTCGACCTGTCGTTTCTCGGCCTCGGGGTCAACTCGCATGTAGTCGAAAGACTGCTCCTCCTTCACAGTGAATTTGTTCACTCCAACAACAATACGTTCCTGAGAGTCCACCTTCCGTTGGTGGTCGTATGCGCTCTCCGTAATCTCCCGCTGAATGAACCCCTTCTCAATGGCCGTCGGAGCGCCCCCCAGTTCGTCTATTTTCGTGATGTAGTCCATCGCGCGACGCTCTATCTCATTTGTGAGGCTCTCCACAAAGTATGATCCTGCAAGAGGGTCCACTGTGTCTGCCACGCCGGTTTCGTACGCGATGATCTGCTGGGTCCTCAATGCAATCTGGACCGATTCCTCGGTGGGAAGTGAGAGAGCCTCGTCCCTAGAGTTCGTGTGCAAGGACTGCGTGCCTCCAAGCACCGCTTGGAGAGCCTGTAGGGTCACTCGCACAACATTGTTCTCAGGCTGCTGGGCCGTCAGTGTACAACCAGCGGTCTGTGTGTGGAACCTCATCCTGCAGGACTTGTCATCCTTGGCCCCGAAGCGCTCTCGCATTATTCTGGCCCACAGACGTCTTGCAGCCCTGAACTTTGCAATCTCCTCAAAGAAGTTGCTGTGGGAACCGAAGAAGAACGAGAGGCGCGAGGCGAATCGGTCGACATCAAGGCCTGCATCGATAGCCGCTTGGACATATGCTATGCCGTTGGCCAACGTGAAGGCCACCTCCTGCACCGCTGTTGAACCCGCCTCGCGAATGTGGTAGCCAGAGATCGAGATTGTGTTCCAGAGGGGCATGTTCTCCGAACAGAACTTGAAGATGTCAGTGATCAGCCTCATGGACTGCTTTGGTGGAAAGATGTAGGTGCCTCGCGCGACGTACTCTTTGAGAATGTCGTTTTGAATGGTCCCGCGAAGTCTTTCCATGGGCACGCCCTGCTTCTCGGCCACTGCGATATACATGGCTAGCAGCACTGCGGCCGGGGCGTTGATTGTCATGGACGTGCTGACCTTGTCCAAAGGAATCGAGTCAAAGAGGACTTCCATGTCGGCAAGAGAGTCGATTGCGACACCAACCTTGCCAACCTCACCCTGGGCCATGGGATGATCCGAGTCGTAGCCAATCTGAGTTGGCAGGTCAAAGGCAACTGAGAGGCCCGTCTGGCCCTGTTCAAGAAGAAACTTGAATCGTCGGTTGGTTTCCTCTGCTGTGGCAAAGCCGCTGTATTGACGCATGGTCCAGAAACGCCCGCGATACATGGTGGGCTGAACGCCTCGTGTGAACGGATAGGCGCCCGGAAAACCGAGTGACTCCGAGTAGTTCAAGTCCGCAACATCGAGTGGCGTGTACAGGCGCTTCACCGGAATCCCTGAGTGAGTCGTGAACTCCTTCATTCGCTCTGGGAAACGGCTGATTGTCTTGGCCACGGGCCCGTCCTCCCATTGGCGGAGGGCAGCGGCTAGGTCCTCCTTCTTCGACATGCGTCACACCTGCCTGCTAAAGCCTGCAAGGAACTCAGCAATGAGGCGCTGTGCCACTGTATATGGGTCGTCATCCCGTTTGGCAATCTTCCTGATAGCCTCTTCGTACTCTGGTCGTCCTTGGAGCCGTGACAGTAGCTCTTGAGTGAGGCGGTATTCCATTATCTGATGAAGTTCGTCGCGGCTCCGTTGGAGGCCCTTCTCTTCAAGGGCACCGCTCTCGCGCAGGTAGACCATGTGCTCGTCTATCTTGTCCACCAACTCCGGGATTCCCTCTCCTGTGCGACCATTCGTCAAAAGCACAGGCGGACGCCACTGGCCCATGTTTTGGTCCAAATCCAGCATTGTATTGATCTCGGCCGCTTTCTTGTCTGCACCCGGCAGGTCTTTCTTATTGACAACGAAGATATCCGCGATCTCCATGATTCCCGCCTTGATGGCCTGAATGTCATCGCCGCTTCCAGGCACATCTGTAACGACCACAGTATGAGCTATGTCAATAATCTCCACCTCAGACTGCCCGGCGCCCACGGTTTCTACGATGATTATGTCCTTGCCAGAGGCATCAATCGCTCTGACAACATCCGAGGTTGCACGAGCAATTCCGCCGAGATGCCCTCTTGTTCCCATGCTACGAACAAACACACCGTCATCAAGGCTGTGCTCTTGCATTCGGATTCTATCGCCCAGCAGGGCGCCCCCTGTGAAAGGGCTGGACGGGTCGACCGCCACAATCCCGACCGTCCTACCTCTCTTCCGGTATTCAGAGGTCATGCGTGTGACAATAGTGCTCTTTCCCGAGCCAGGGGGTCCTGTTATTCCCACTATATGCGCACGACCCGTGTGCCGGTACAAGAGACTGAGAGCCTCTGCAGCCGCAGGATCCTCATTCTCTATCAGTGCAATCAGCTTTGCCAAGTGTCGCCTTCGGCCGGCGAGTACCCCGTCCACCAACTCTTCTATCGACAATGTGGGTGTCCCCGTTAGCGGCTACACCTTGACGTTCTTCTTGATGTACTCCACAATCTCATTGAGCGGAGTTCCTGGCCCGAATATCTCGGCGATGCCCGCCTTCTTGAGTTCAGGCACATCATCCTCGGGGATTATTCCACCCCCAATCACAAGGATATCATCCGCTCCTTCTTTCCGGAGGAGCTCCATGATTCTGGGAAAGAGGGCCATGTGGGCACCGCTCAGTATGCTCAGTCCGATGACATCTACCGACTCGTCGATGGCAGCCCGCACGATCATCTCCGGTGTCTGTCGCAGACCGGTATAGATGACCTCCATTCCGGCATCACGAAGGGCCCTTGCGACGACCTTGGCGCCCCTGTCATGACCGTCGAGACCTGGCTTCGCAATTAGGACTCGGATCTTTCTCGATGAACTCAAGAGCACACCTCATCAGGGTGTTTGTGTTTCGATGACCGACGTGACCGATATAAATACCTAGCACGAGCCGCCTCACTCGCTCATGAGATGAACCATGTTCTCGCGGCCGTCGCGGAACCTCCTAACGAGACCCCGTTCTTCGAGATTCTTGAGGAGCATGCTGACCTTCGCTTGCGACATATCGAGCTCGACAGACAGGACCTTCTGTGGGCATGAGCCGCCTTTCCGCTCTATCACAGAGAGCAGTTCCTGCTCCTCGCGGGTGATGCCAACGTACCTCACGTGACGTAGCCGTCGCACCGCACGCAACACCCACGGGGCAAGCACGGCCACACCAGCCCCTCCGAAAAAGAGAACACTACCGACCAACCAAGACGGAATCCCGACTGTCGTGGCGGACTGCGAAAGGGGTATCTCATACTTGACAACAAACACCTGCTCCTGCCCCACATCAATTGCCCCGAGATTCCAGTAGAAGATCAGTGACTCGCCGTCAGTCATGTTCCCAGAAGCGGTGGGAAAGAGCGGGGCGGCCGATGCAGAGGACAGAGAGGCGTGTGGCGGGAGGACGGCATTAAATGTGAAATTCATGACCGGCATCGCAGGCCGTACGTAGAAGATGAAGCTCCGCTCCTCCATGATCCCATCCGCACTCAGTGAGGCCTCTGACTGAAGATCATGAGCGGTCATGTCAAGACGGACGAAGAGATGCTGACCCGGCTCAAGAGGTGACGCCAACCCGAGTTGAATGATCGTGTGGCGTTCGAGAGTCGTAAGAGAAGTTTCTACTGAGGTACTGTTTACGGACGCCGAAGACACGAGGAGTTGCAGGGAGTCGACCCTGAACTCGAGCGAAGAAACCGCGTCAGTCCCAACGTTTGTCAGGGCGGCCTCAAGATGAAGATTGGTCGTGCCGTCTGCATTGATGGCTGCGGTCACGATGAGTCTGTCAACGACGACAGGAGAAGTGGTCGCACCATGTGCCAGAATAGGGCTGGAGATGGTAACAATTGCAGCTATGATGAGTGCGCGAAAGACGAGGTCTATTGAGGTCATTCCTTGTGTCGCTCCCTTGGGAGGTTTCTCGCGACCACGCGGCCCCACAGAGCAGACTGGTGGTCATTAAAGAAAAAAGTAGTGGAGCGCAACGTAGCGCCCCATGCAAGGGCTCACTATCGCCTCCTGCGGACCAGGAAAGCTGCCACCGCAATCACCGCGACTGCTCCAAGTGCAACCGCGAGAGTAGTGTTGCCGACCGGCTCGGTCAGTGGGGCAGCCTCCGGGTAGACGCCAACAGATGGGTCATGGAGCAGGGTACCGTCATCGAAGTTGGGGTACGCAAGATAGACGGCAAGGCCAGTACCAGTCGGAACATAAGATGCGGTGACGTTGACGGCCTCCGTCGTACCACCCGGCCATGTGATCTCAGCCTTGTCGACCCAGCTGTAGAAGCCCTGCGTCACACCGGTCTCGGCATCAAAGAGGTCAATCCGCTGGATGTGGTCAGTGGGAAACGGCTCAATCATAGACTCGTTGCCCGGTGCACCATTCCAGTTGACGTTCGACATGCCTGTGACGTTGCCATGTCTGTCCCTAATACGGTACCTGTGGCGGTAGGTATTCTGTTGACCAACCAGGTCTGACTCACGGAGCAGCGTCTGCAACGCTACGCTGGACGTGTTCGTACTGAACGGAAAGTTGCCAATCTCAATGTCCATCTTTACCTCAGAGTTGCCCTGAACGAGATAGGTTGCCTTGACGCCTGTGTCATCGCTCACATTGCCCTGGTAGTCGTACAGGTATATGTGAGCCCAGATCTGGATGGTCACATCCTCGAACCGTTGGACGGCCGATGCCCCACGAGCATCAACTTGGGGCATGCTTGGCATCATTCCTCCAGAGCGGAGTCCGCCCTTGACGTACTTCAACCAGATCTCAGTCACGTGGCCCTCGTCGTCCTCAGTAGTCCCCGTCAGCAGGGTCCACTCGTAGGCTGCGAGAGGCGCATAGTATAGGGTTTCGTTGGATTGGAACGCGTCGTCCCCATTCTGGTCCTCGAACTCAACGATGCCGAGATAGAGAAGTGAGAACTTTGCAATCGTGCCGTTCTCATCGGCAGCATACCAGAAGTGAATCATTGGAGCTTGACCATTGGCCATTATCGCAATCACGTCAGTACTGATAAACTCAGAACCGTCAGGTCGTTTTTCATGTACCGGTGGAGTCGTGGGCAAATTGGGCATTGTGGAGTGCTCGGGCATCGAGCCCTGCGCAGCCACATCAACCACGACAGGTTGTAGCATCAGAACTGCGAGCGCAATCCCGAGGAGTATCTTGAATCGATCATTCATTTGTCAATCACCGAGTCTACCCTCGATGAGTTTGTATATAACGAACCTTATGGATGAGTGCATACCACCTCAGAGAAAGAGGATATATGGCCTGTAATTTTGGCGAATACTGTTTTATGAATGCTTCTAAAGATTCGTCCGCGACTCAGGTTTCAGAGTCTTTCGACAAACTCAATCGGCCAAACCACACCACCAGTCCTATGACGCCGAGAACCACACATATCTCGTAGGCTAGGGGAGTGGGCAGCATTCCCAGAAACGGATTACCTGCCACCGGGAAGAAGGGAAACATCTCGGGATAGAGAAACGAGTCGAGGAATACGTGAGAGTATGTCCCAGCCAAGGCGGAGAGAAGAACTGCACGAAAGGAATAGGAGCCACTTGATGCGAATACCTTCTCGAGTGGTGCGATAGCAGACCTAAGGGGCCAGATGATACCAGCCACAGCCACACCAAGGAGGCTGGCCCCAAGATAGGTGTGAAGGAAACCGTGAAGTGGTGTGTCGAGCCCCATTAGCACAATCGCTAGAGGCTCAATGTCCGGCGCAACGCTGCCAATCAGCAGGGCCACTACGCAGATTTCAGGCACAAACACCATTGCGATGAGCAGCCCAGGACCTAAATGGAATGGTGTAAATGGCAACGAACCTCATCTCCGCGGGACCAGTAAGCTAACTGGCCATACCGCTCAGTCGAAGAGTGAGGAGGAGTCGGGATAGAGGAGGACGAAAATCGCTTGACTGAGGGTCAGCACACCACGTTCCACATACCGTAACATCAGGTCCACGTTTTCTTGGGACGAAACCCGGGTCAACACGGACAGCCCCACCTTCCTGAGTGACTCATCGTTCAACATAGTCTCAAGCGTCTGAACTATGATGGCTTGGCGTGCATCCGGGCCAGACTGCGTTAGCCAATAGAGAACATTGTACAGACTGTCAGCATCAGCACCAGATCCCTCGGCGACCTTCGAAACGGCTTTCGAGATGCGCTCAGCTGCATCGCCCTCACGAATGTTCTTCAGTTCGTTCTCGATTATCTCGACTAGGGCTTCAATGTCCTCTTGTGAGGCGCGGATCATGTCGATAAGATCCGTTCGCGCCTTCATCATCCCAGTTGCCTCGTCATTTCCACTCACGGTTATCTACTCCAGTCTTCGAGGACGCCAGCTAGCACCACCAATATGCGGCCAGTCGCTCAATATAGGTATTCTGCGTATTAAGGTATGATTGTCAAGGCGATGTGAGATCTAGGAGCTCGCTGATATCCTCAACAACGTATTTTGGGGCCGACGCGACGCCAAAACGGCGCAGATTATCATCCAGTGAGGCGCCCCGAATATTCACCCAAACAGCATCAATGCCGGCACGATGTGCACCCACCACGTCGGCATAGTACTCATCACCAATGACAAGGGCTTCGGGCGCTGAAACATCCAGTTGCTTGGTCGCATACCAGAAAGGACGTGGATGCGGCTTGTATGTATGCGTGACGCTCGGGTCCACCAACACATCAAAGTATTGTGCTATTCTGAGCCGCTCCAGTATGACGTTCATATGCCCCTCGAACGAGTTTGTGATTACACCCAAACGAACGTCGCGGTCCCTAAGATAGTCAAGCAGTTCCCGGGTGCCGGGGCGGAGTTCTGACAGTTCGAGGTGAAGACGCGAAAAGTCCTCAGCGGCAGCAGCAAGGACTTCTTGTTCCACTCTCACTCCGATGGATTCAAGCCCTGCACCAATCGCGTTCTTCACAATATCGAGGGGACGGATGTATGGCCCTCCGTCAACGACTGCATCAATCTGACGAAAATAGTCCTTGACAAGACCTTGGAGGTACTGTTGAAAGAGTAGTTCGGAGTCTATGCCGAGATGTTCAAACAGCTTCTCACTGGCACGGACAGGAAACCTCTTGGTGTCTGTCAGCGTACCATCGAGATCAAAGATTATCGCGGCGTAGTCGCCCAACGTCGTTGCCATCACGTGCTGCCGGTCTCCACCTATCCACCCTTACCAAGATAGACTCCGTAGGGGTCAAGCTGATGCATGATTCGAATCTGTTCCTCAGTCGGCTCCGGAGTGACAGGTACCTCATCGGGTACGATGAGATCGAACATGACGTTGTCGAGCACATCATCCACGGTGTATCCCGGGTGGACAGACTTCAGACGAATCCTCAATGTCTTGGGATCGAAATCCATCTGGCATATGTCAGTGATCACAACGTCAGGTCCGCCCCCGATGAGACCCCACTTCTCACGCGACCCAGGCCCTTCTAGATGCCCCGGACTCGTCATGTAGTCGAGTTTCTTCACGAACTTCCGTTTGTCGTGAGTCATCATTATGATGAGGCGTTTCGCGGACGAGGCGATGTCATTGCCGCCCCCGCTGCCAGGGAGTCTCACCTTGGGTTTCTCGAATGGGCCGATGTATGTTGTGTTCAGGTTTCCATACTCGTCAATCTGGGCTGCACCCAAGAAGCCGACGTCAATCCGCCCACCTTGGAGGATGAATCCTAAGGTTTCTATCAGCCCGATGGCGGCTGAGCAGCCATAGTAGTATCGAGAGTCGGCAACAGACAGAGGAACGTTCTTGGGCATGGCATCAATGAACCCAGCCTCGGATATCAGGTTCGCATTTGGAGCATGTGTCGCCTTGGCTAGGAGAGCCGCCAATAGTGGCATTCCTGTGCCACCAAAGACATTCTCTCCGTCCCTAACGTGACGCGATGCACACGCTGTCAAGAACTCAATCTTTGTGTACTCCACCATCATGTCTTCCTCCTCAGTACCCCCATGGTCTTCTTGCACGGAGCTTGTGAAGGCGCTCCCAGCCAACCATCTCAAGATATCCATAATGATTGTCGACCCCGAGGATGTAGCCATTGAGGTACTCTTCCCAGCCCTCCTCAGTCTTCGTCAACTTGTGGAACATCATCAAGTGTTCGAGGTCATAGTCGTAGTAGTTGTGGCACTGCATTGGATGTGCCGCAAATGGAACAACGACGACATGGTCGACGTACATGGCAGGAATCACAGTCCTGTCCGGAGAGTGGCGGATTTCCTCCTCGCCAACCACCTCCTCTGCCAAGACGATGAGTTTTTTTCCGCATCGGGACCCCTCGATGTCCTCTCCAACTATGCCGTCTATCTGAGCATTGCCATATCGGTCGACCCGTTGAACATGAACAATGCTGAAGTCGGGCTGCACAGACGGCACCAGACAAATCTTTTGACCAGTGAACGGACAGTCGATAATCTTGAGTTTCTTGTCGCCCCGATACTGCACCTTATTCACGATGTCGGTGCCCATGAGACTCCTTATCGGCATGAAGGGGATGTTGAGAGCTCCACCCAAGAAACGCATCGCCATAGCGAGGTTGCTGTAGTCCTCGATCTCGATGGCCCCCTCTGCGATACGGCGGCGGACATTGTTTGCCAGTCCGAGCGCCTCAATGGCCACAAAGGCAATCTCAAGGCGCTTCAACACGCGGGCTCCCACCATAATCTCGATGTCAATCTCGGACCCGCACGTATAGATCGTGAGGTCACGTTTCTTCTGCCGTACTAACTCGTGCGCAAAGGCAATCGGCGCACGCTGATACCCAAAGCCGCCCCAGAAGAGGCCCGACCCGTCCGGGATGAGTCTTGCAGCCTCCTCAAGGGAGATTATCTTATCATGGACCTCAGCCTCGGTCACGAACCCGCACCTCGTCCTCTCAGGACTGTATAGCTGGGCCTGTAACCCGGCCCACCTTTTATCTTTGACTGGAAAAGCACTGACAGCACTTATGGGTAGAAGATTAGCCACCACGTACCAGTAACAATCGCAATCACAAGCGGAACCACACAATACAGTATGAGTTCCGCGAACGTACATGCGTAGTCAGTCTTATCTGACCTCCAGATGCTCCGTCCTCGCCCCATCTCGGATGTGTCGAGCGGTCGGCCGGACGGTGTAGTGGGACCGAGTAGAGGGTCATAGCGAAAGGCTGCCCTGCAGACAGGACAGAAGAGAAGGTCACCAGCGGTGTAGCTGCTCCCTGTCCGATTCGAGAGATCCTCCCCACAGAACGGACACCTTACTGCACCCAATGAATCCAATACCAAGTACTCCAATACGCGGTTGTGTAAGACAGATTCGGTATATCATTTCACGAATCAGGCTATAGGTGCTTCGTAGGCGGGGACGGATGGACTTATTATGACCTCCGGGGGACCTTTCGCACATGCAGCGACTTACACTGGCATCCCAGAGAAACATACTAATCGGGGCAGTGGCACCGCTCGTCGCCCTTCTCTGTATTGTCATTGCAATAGCGATCTCACCTTGGTTCAGCTGGCTTGACAACGCGCTCAGCGACTTGGGGAACTACAACAACGGAATGCTCGCTGCTGTAATCTTCAATGCCGGCCTCATCACGACAGGAGCTATGCTCTTCGTATTCTTGATGCGCCTGATGGGGAGAGTTCACGACACTCTCACAGGAGTGGGGCTTGCAATCTTCTTGATCTCAGTTGCGTTCCTTACTCTAATTGGTGTGTTCTCGGAGAACGCAGGGAGAATCCATTTCTGGGTGTCTGTTGGGTTCTTCTTCACGTTCCCGTTCGCCATGTGGGCAGTAGGCCTCAGTTGGCTACGTTTCGCGCATCTCCGGTGGTTTGCGGTTCTTTCCATCTTACTCCCCTTTGTTTCTCTATGTTTGTGGCCTGTGACATTCGGCGGTACGGCACCATGGACTGGCGTGGCCATTCCGGAGATTCTCACAGCACTGACAGCGATTGTATGGATATGGTTGTTTCAACTGCTCCTTGTAAGAAACAAATTGGAAGGCATAGTCAGCACCTGATAGATGGCTGCAACCTCTTCATAGAGATTGTGGGGAATTAATTTATGTTAGGAGAACATATCTATTGACCGTGTGAATTCTATCAGTATGATTGCCAAGCGCTCATGACCGCGGGTTTCGGACTGGGAGGCCATCCCAATTGGAATCAGAGGTACTTGCAGGCGTGATATTGGGAACAATTACCATTGTCTTGTTCCTCAAAGATGCCACGATTGAAAGGAACTATCGGTCGGGATTGACCGTCCTCTTCGGAGTCATGATTATTGCGTCCGCTCTTATCACATACGATATCACTCACACGATGCCGGGAACCACTTCGCACACGGTCGCGCAGGCCAAGTTCATTCTCATAGGACTGGCTGTATCGCTCTTGGGGCTTGAGATTGTTGAGGCTAGAAAGCTCGCAAGACTCGTTGGCATACCCAATCTGCTGACGGCATTGATGTATGCTCTGCCATTGATACTGATAGCACCCGGGGCCGCCACAGCACTCATGCAGTTGGAAACCCAGTACGTCCTCCTGATGAGCACCGGGATTGTAATGGTTCTCACTTTTAGCTTTTGTGCCATGCTCGTTGCTCGTTCATCGTGGCTCCTCACGAAGCCGGTCTATGCTAGAATACTCCTTCTGCAGATTGGAGGGTTCGTGATAGTGGGGGTGGGCGGTGCAATGCTCAATGGGGGGCTCATTGACTTGACCACCATGACCTTCATGATGGAAGCGGGATGTGTCCTCGTGATTGGGGGATCCCTATTTCGCAGGGTGATTCAGGCATTCGAGCCGGGGTACATCACCTCTGCGTCAGCCATTCTCGTAGGCACTGACCTAGAGGTTGAGATGACAACAATCACCGGAACAATTCGGCAAAATACTGATTCCCAAGCCATGAGGGTCGCAAGACAGGTAGTGCAAGAACTGGCTCAGCCCATAACAAGAGTGTTCGAACGTGGAACACCCATCACGTTGCACCGAACGGTGCTGCCCCCGTTGACTGACACAAGGGAGTTCCAAGTGGAGATAAGACCACACTATCACGACCCTGGGGGAAGCGTGAAGAGAGTCTTGGTGGTCATTGTTGACGTGACTGCAGCAGTTCGCAGAGCAGAGGCCGAACGCCTCGCCGACCTCTTGGACATCATAATCACCGAACGGAACACAGCAGAGTACTATCTTGATGTTCTAGCCCATGACATGGCTAACCGGCTCCAAGCACTACTAGTGGGGCTAGAGATTGTCGAAGAGAGCAAGGACAAGAGGCAGAAAGAGGAGGTCGTTTCGCTGCTGAAAGATGAAATAGACCGGGTCGCCAACATGATCACACAGCTACGGGAAGACTCGGCATTGCGCTCGGCTGTGACTAGTCGGGAGTGCCTTGCCTTGAGGCCGGTAGTGGAACGGGCCCTAGCGGCAGTCACTATAGCTTACCCTAGGAGAAAGATCTCAGCAGAAATAAGAATTCCAGACCAGTACGCGGTCAGAGTGGATCCCGCGTTGGATGTCTGCATAGCAGCCCTGCTTGAACAATGCATCGAAACACAGGGGCCTCCGCACAACGTTGTAGAGGTGACAGCAGCTTCTCGTTCGAACAGGGGGGTGATTGTCTTGGTCATTGGTAGATTGGTGATTTCAGTGCCCGCAGGAGAGCGAGATGCCGTCGATATTACAGAGGTGGAAAAGAGGGCCCCCTCGTTGAAGCCCCGACTCGCTCTCGCCAAGGAGATCATACGTCGGTCTGGCGGACATCTCAGTGTCAAGCACGTTGATGAGAGTCGTGATAGCTCGGGGCTTTGGTTCGAGGTCAACCTAGCAAGCTGTGAATGTTCACAGGAAAAAGACTGAGCGAGCTATACCTTGCGCATGTTGCATGCAGCGAACCTTTATGTGGTAAACTAGCACGATATAATAGGCTGCACAAAGGGCTTTGGGGGTGTTTGGTCTCGGCAATCGGGCTGGAAACCTGGGGTCCCCTTGGCGTAGGCATTGTTTCGACTGTGGTGTTTGGTTGGAGGTTTGTCGTCGATAAACGATGGGCTTCGCTGGTGCATGCTGCGTTTGGCCTCTGCAGCATAGGATCAGGAGTCATTGCTTGTGGAATCACGATGACGGTGCCCACGACGTACAGTCACCGGGTCTTTCTCGCATTGTTCGTGCTGCTGGCTGCGCCAACAACTGTTGTGGCTCTTGAGGTCACTGATGCTCAATATCTTGGGAATCTTCTAGGAGTTGACAGGAGAGTCACCACGCTGGTGTACGCGACTCCGGTTCTCATCTTCCCCGCAGCCGCGTGGTACACCTACTCTACGGCGACCATGGATGTCTTTGCGATGGCACTCATCGTGCTCGTATTGGTCATCGCGGCACTGTACGGATTCGCGATTGTCAGGCGGAGCCCATTGAGGTTCACCCGCAAGGGATACTTGTACTTGGTCCATGTTCAAAGCGCAGGGTTTCTTCTGCTAGGCATTGGAGGACCAGTCTTTCTGGTACAGATGCGCCTCCTCGGCTCGCACCTGATGACAATAGGGGCATTTATTGTCATGGCGGGGGGCCTCGTGCGAGAGGTGTACACAAAGGCCTTGGATGAGGAAAAAGAGCAGAAGATTGCGATTATCGTGAATCAAGATATGACGGCCGTTATGACAACTCTTACGGGTCAGATAGAGTACCAAGATGAACGAGAACCTGTAAGGATCGCACAACGCATAGTTGAGCAGAACCGAGCGCTAATCGAACAGGTGTTCGATACCGCAGAAGAGAGAGTCATGTTGGGAGTGACCGTCCCCGACATATTCCACGAGAGAATCCTCCGGATGGAGGTAAGACCCAGCACATGGTCAGGTGGTGAAGTTTCTTCGGTCATCGTAATCCTTACGGATATCACTGAAACGGCGAGGGAAATAGAGGCCGCTCATCTGGCAGACCTTCTTGATGCAATCGTGGCGGAACGTGACAACGCAAGATTCTACCTTGATCTCCTCACTCACGACATGGCAAACCGACTGCAGGTTGTCCTGAGCGGTCTGGAAGCAATGGAGAACGATGCGGGCTTGCCGGAGAGGCTTGTTGACACTTTGCGGATTGTCATGGAGAACGTGCAAGAGTCAATCCGGGTGATTGGCGACGCAAGGCGCGTTGCTACAATGACCAAGGACCGAAGACCACTTGGGCGGGTGAACCTGAAGACTGCAGTAGAGAGGGCAGTCTTGGCACTGAACAGAAGACTCCATCGCGTTGCTCCAGAGATATTTGCAGACATTCCGGCTGATATTGAGGTTCGGGCAGATGCCATGCTGAATGTCTGTATCGAAACATTGGTGAGAATCTGTGCAAGCATGCAGGAGTGTGAATCGCCAGAGATTCGGATACTACTCGCGGCTCACAATGATCAAGTAGTAGAGTTGGCCATTGGCTACTTCGTTGCGCATGTTCCGCTGGATATGCGCGAGGACTTGGCCAGCGGCAGAATCAAGTTGGTGTTTCCTCAGGCTGAGGCGGGACTCGCATTGGCAACAGAAATCATAAGGTACTACGGTGGATCTATCAGAATTGAAGACACCAATGACAAGGACGACGAACGCCTTAGATTCGTAGTGACTCTCCAGAAGTACAACTAGGCAGACCCGCTTGTGATAGGTCACACATTGCTTCTCACGCCCGGGGGTTATGCCATCTGCAGCAATGTAGCTCCAATCAAGTGCGATTGGCGCTCTCTTAAGCACCACTACAAAAGACACGCACGGGGGCGGGATAGTGCAAGTTGGTGTCAACAGGACCGAAGTAAGTGGCGAATCCCACCAGGGGCCGCCAATGTACAACAGTCAGGACTTGGTAGCGGTGAAAAGTCATGAAGTACACCGCATATCCAACCTACCCTGAGCCCTTTCCAGTACCCTGGTGAGGGATAAGCACACATGCCGGCGAGGCCTTTTCACAGAGGTCACGCCGGCATTCAAATCATCGGCGCCATGGCACCCTAGAAAATCAACTACTACTTCCGCCGAGAAGAGTTTATCTTCGTCCACCCCCAACACACTGCCACTAGCAGCACAGAAGCGACTGGTGCACCATGTACTCCGAAGTGTTAGCGCCCGCCGCGATTGGCGCTATAATATCTGCTCTCTTCTCGTATCAGGCAGCCAGATCGAGAACGTGGCACGCTGTACTCATGGTTGGATATGGTTTCTGCACGATTGCTGGTGCCGCCGCGGTCCAGTTGTTTGTGACATCGACGGCTGGTACCGTCAGGCGATATTGGGCTGATATGTTCTTTCTTGCCTTGGCGATTCCAACCGTTCTGATTGGGCTTGAGGTCATGGAGGCTCGACACCTTGGCGCGCTGCGCGATATTGACAGGAGAATCACTGTTGCCGTGTATGCAGTTCCAATCATCACGCTGCCATGTGCAATCGTCCTGCTCTTGCTCTTCAGCGCCGGGCACGTGCTATTTGTGCTAGTCGAAACAGCGGTTCTACTCCCTGTCGCCGTATACGGAATCGAACTGTTCATCAAAAGCCCAATGCGGTATACGCGAAGACAATACACAAATGCCATAGCCATTCAGGTCACAGGGTTCGTCGCCGTGGCAGTGGGAGGTGGGCTGATGACCACCGAGGCCCTTACCCCCGCTGAGGCTTCATACATAATGGTCGGAGGAGCAATCTTCGTTCTCGTTGGGGGGATATTTCGGGAGTTCTCCATTGGGGGAGCACAGTACGGAAACGAGCAATGCACAGCAATCCTTGTGGATCGCTCGCTGCGCGTACGGCTCACAACAATGTCTGGAGCTCTCGAGTCCAAGCGAGATATGCCTTCTGTAAAAATGTCCCAAAGACTCATCGACATCTATCGTGAACATATACTCCAAGTCTTCGCGACAGGCATGCCAGTGTTGGTACCAGTCACATCGATTGACCCCACAGGACGGGGAAGTAGGTTTCGACTGGACATCAAGCCATTGAGTGTGTCACGTGACAGGAACGTGACCTCGGTGGTCGTTATAGTCACTGATGTCACCGCAACAGTCGAGGCCACAGAGGCTGAGCAGGTCGCCGAATTGCTTGAAAGGGTCGCCTCTCAAAGGGACATTGCTGAGTTCTATCTCGACCTTCTCGCTCACGACATGGCCAACCGGCTGCAATCAATCGTGATGAGCCTAGAGCTCCTAGAATACCAACATAGACTGACCCCCGAACTGAGTCTTAGTGTTCGAAACGCCGTGGATCAGGTGAGCATGGCAACCGATGTGATACGCAACGTCCGAGCAATCTCGAACGCAAGGCACTCAAAAGAGCCACTTCGACCGGTCAAGCTTGAGGCGGCTGTCAAGCGGGCGCTGCTCATAGCCCGTGCAATGTATTCCTACAAGAACATCGATGTGAGAGTCGTTGTGCCCGAGAACGTTGTTGTGCAGGCTGATACCATGATTGATGCCTGTCTCGCCACGCTGGTGAGCCAGTGCGTGAAGATGCAGCCTGGGGAAAGCGCCTCTGTAAGAATTGAGGCAAACCAGGAGGACGACCACGTCAAGGTGGCCATCGGAGACTTCAGCGCGATGATGCCGGAGATAGGAGATGCTGAACTCGCATGGCGCTTTGTCAAGCAGGTTCTGCCCCAGGCCGGTGCGGAGCTGGCCCTTGCAACCGAGATTGCCAACCAGTACGGAGGATCCCTGACGATAAGCACCAACGCCAGAGAAAACGGCTGGCCGAGAATCCACTTCGTGCTGAAGATACCAACTGCTGAAAAAGCACTTAAAGGTGAAGAACATCTAGACGAATCATGGGCGACGTGAGGGTTGAGCCAACCCAGTTTCTCTCGGAGGGGGAAATCGTTCGCGGCCACTTCTTGATTCCGGACAGACAAGGTCCCTTTCCCGGCGTGTGCAAATTCCACGGACTGCCTGGTTCAAGCAAGCAGGCCGAGGGGATTGCGAGAGAACTGGCAGAGTCGGGGTTCATGGTCCTGA
>Ga0164318_10002728_pt1 | contig 16486 bp, 9 predicted proteins | sample GuaBasSedimGuay9_FD_113734 | JGI IMG/M metagenome (GOLD analysis project Ga0164318, IMG submission 113734) | Subseafloor sediment microbial communities from Guaymas Basin, Gulf of California, Mexico - Guay9, Core 4571-4, 0-3 cm | ecosystem: Environmental > Aquatic > Marine > Hydrothermal vents >...
AAAGGTTCGCGTGAGTTCGTTCAGTTCGTATAAGTTCGCGATTGCAAGTTCGCGATTGCAAGTTCGCGATTAAATTCCTGGGATAAAATGCTTGCTATCTAATGGTGGCTAAAATTTGACAGTATCTTATCAACAAAAAGAGGTAATTATGGAAGAAGAAAAATATAATGCGGAGACAATAAAGGTATTAAAAGGATTACAAGCAGTGCGAAAAAGGCCTGCAATGTATATTGGTGGAACAGGTTCTCGTGGGCTACATCATTTAGTATTTGAGGTTGTAGATAATAGTATAGATGAAGCACTTAGTGGATACTGTGATGAAATTACTATTATTATACGAAAGGATGGATGCGTATCAATAGAGGATAATGGCAGAGGTATCCCAATAGATATGCATAAAGAAGAGAATATTCCTGCTTTACAGGTTGTAATGACATATCTTCATGCTGGTGGTAAATTTGATAATAAAACCTATAAGGTATCAGGAGGACTACACGGCGTTGGTGTATCCGTAGTGAATGCACTATCAGAACGCATGGAAGTTCAGGTATTTAAAGACAATAAAATTTATAGGCAGGTTTATGAAAAGGGAATAGCTGTAACAAAAGTGGACATTATTGGAACTACTGAAAAGAATGGAAGTTTAACAATTTTTAAACCTGATAGAGAAATCTTTGAAGACCTTGAGTTCAATTTTGATATTCTATCTACACGACTACGGGAATTAGCATTTCTCAATAAAGGGCTAAAAATTACTCTCAAAGATGAAAGAGCAGAAAAAGAGCATATATTTCAGTATGAAGGTGGAATCGTTTCTTTTGTTAAATTCCTTAATGATAATAAGAATGTCGTGTTCAAAGATCCAATCTATATTGAAGGTCAAAAGGATAAATTTCAAATGGAAGTGGCTCTCCAATATAATGATGGATATCAAACTGAAATATTTTCTTTTGCTAATAACATAAACACTACCGAAGGTGGAACTCATCTTACTGGATTTAAGTCCGCGTTAACTCGTGTTTTGAATAAATATATTCGTGAAAATAATATGACGAAAAAGACAGATGTTTCTATATCTGGACCTGATATCCGGGAAGGATTGACCGCTGTTATTAGTGTAAAATTAACAAATCCACAGTTTGAAGGACAGACCAAGACCAAATTAGTAAATAGTGCAGTTGAAAGAAATGTGAATAATATATTTGGCGAGAAATTAGAGTTATTTTTTGATGAGCATCCTAACATTGCTAAATTGATTGTAGAGAAGTCAATAGTTGCGGCTCGTTCTCGTGAAGCTGCGCGTAAAGCAAGAGAGTTAACCAGAAGAAAAGCAATTTTAGAAAGTGGCAGTTTGCCCGGTAAGTTAGCTGATTGTTCCTTTAATGACCCGAAAAGGACAGAGATATTCATTGTGGAAGGTGATAGTGCTGGTGGCTCAGCCAAGCAAGGAAGAGATAGAAAATTTCAGGCAATTTTGCCTTTATGGGGCAAAATGTTAAATGTAGAAAAGGCAAGAATTGATAAAGTATTGGATAATGACAAAATCCAGCCGATTATTTCAGCATTAGGAGCAGGAATTGGTGAGGACTTTAATATAAGTAAATTACGATATAATCGTATTATTATTATGGCAGATGCTGATGTAGATGGTGCACATATAAGCACATTACTCCTTACTTTCTTTTATCGGTATATGAGACCTCTAATTGAAGAAGAACATATCTTTATAGCAAAACCACCTCTATTTAAGGTACAGCGCGGTAGAAAAATACTATATGCTTTTAGTGAACAAGAGAAAAATAATTACATAAAGGAATTAGGTGATAAAGGAGTAACTGTCCAGAGATACAAAGGATTAGGAGAGATGAATCCAGAACAATTGTGGGAAACTACTCTTGACCCTGAAAGAAGAACAATGATAAAAATAATGTTAGAAGATGTTGTAGAAGCAGAGAGAATCTTCACAATTTTGATGGGCAACAAGGTTGAGCCGCGCAAACAATTTATCATTCAGAATGCTGAATATGTTGAAAATTTAGATATATGAAATATATCGCGAAATTGGTGTAAATTATGAGATATAAAGAATATGAGATAAAGCGAATTTCTGATGCAATATGGGAAATCCCAAGAAGTAAAGAGATGAGAGTTCCAGTTAGGTTCTATGCTTTAGAGAAGATGATTGCTCAAATAATCAGTGATGATGCCTTACAACAATCTATCAATGTTGCTTATCTGCCTGGTATTCAAAAATATTCACTTGCAATGCCGGATATTCATTATGGATATGGTTTTCCAATTGGTGGAGTAGCTGCAATGGATGTAGATAATGGAGTAATCTCGCCAGGTGGAGTCGGTTATGATATAAATTGTGGAGTAAGATTTTGCCGAACAAATCTGTTCTATGATGATATTAAGGATAAGATAAAAGATATAGTGCTTGGCTTTTATCAAAATGTGCCAAGTGGTGTTGGCTCTCACGGTGCAATCAAAAAATTGTCACAAAAACAAGAAGATGAAGTAATGATAAAAGGTGCTCGTTGGGCTATTGAAAATGGTTATGGAAATGACTCAGATTTAGATGCAACAGAAAATTACGGCGAAATGAAAGAAGCTAATCCTGATAAAGTTAGTCATAGAGCAAAAGACAGAGGACTTAATCAAGTTGGCACTTTGGGCTCTGGCAATCATTTTCTTGAAATTGGCATAGTTGACAAAGTTTATAATGAAGAACTTGCTGATTATTTTAAATTAAGGAATAATAGTGTAATAGTAATTGTGCATAGTGGTTCGCGAGGATTTGGCTATCAGATTTGTGATGATTATTTGAAAATAATGGTGAGAAAACAAAATGAGTATGACTTCACTATTCCAGATAGGCAATTAGCTTGTGCTCCGATACACACACAAATTGGTAAGGATTATTTTTTAGCAATGTGTTGCGCGGCAAACTATGCCTGGGCTAATCGTCAAGTGCTGATGAATCTTGCACAAAGGTCTCTATGTAAGACATTATCTATTTCTCACAATTCATTGGGATTTAAGTTGATTTATGATGTATCACATAATATTGCAAAATTTGAAAAGCATAATGTAAATGGCAAGGATAAGATGTTGTGTCTACATCGTAAAGGTGCTACGCGTTCTTTTGGTCCTGGGAGAGAAGAATTAGCACCAGAATTTCAAAAGATTGGTCAGCCGGTAATAGTTCCTGGTGATATGGGCACTCATTCTTATTTGATGATTGGAACTGACTTTGCAATGAATGAAACTTTTGGCTCATGTTGTCACGGTGCAGGAAGAGTAAAAAGTAGAAAACAAGCTATTAGAGAATATAATTTTGGCAGTATAAAATCAGAATTAGATAAACAGGGCATTATAGTGTTCGCAGCTCAAAAACGCACATTAGTTGAGGAAAATCCAGAAGTATATAAAAATGTCTCTGATGTTGTACAAGCAGTACATATAAGTGGTATAGCAAAAAAAATTGTCAGAACAAGACCATTAGGCGTATTGAAAGGATAATTTCATTTGTACTTGGAAACAAGTGCGAGTGAATAAATTCACACGATAAGTCAAAAAAGCGTTCTAAAGAACGCCTCAGCCTCGGTGTCTTGTCCTACGGCTTCTCCTCCATAGTCCAGTTTTAACAAAATATTACACAGCAACAACCTAATTTTGATGGAATTAAATAATTATTCGTGTTAATTCGTGGTTAAAAATATTTTGTGGTTCACTATATGTATGAAATATTAAATCACACAGCAGATTTAGCAATAAAAGTGCAATCCAACACAGTCAAGGGTTTGTTCTATAAATGTGCAATTGCTTTGACAGATTTGCTGTTTGGCTCACAATATCTTTTCCGCCATACGCCCTACGCATTACGCATTATGCCTTTGTTTTCTATTCAGCAAAAAGCAGGCAAAATAACTTTGCAAATTACAGCCAACAATAAAGAAGATTTACTTGTTGAATTTCTTGGAGAACTGCTATTCCATTCTATTTGTAAATATAGATATTTCTTTGATTTCAAATGGAAAAAATTTACTGAACAAGAAATTATTGTTGATTGCCTTTTCCATAACTTGAAAGCCATTGATTTGAAAATGGATATAAAAGCAGTTACTTACCATAATATTAAGATAAAAAAAGATAATAACAATTTCTCTGTAATTATTACATTTGATTTATAGAGTGCGTCGGTGTTTACACCGTCGCAATATCTGAGCTCAAATATATTTTGTGAAAATTCGTGTTAATTCGTGGTTAAACAAATTAAAATGAAAAAATTTATTGTATTCATATTTTTATACTTATTATCATCTAATTTGATAGCAGAGCAGATTCACATACTATATACTAATGATTTGCTTTGTGGAAAAGAAAATACCCAGTATAAAAAATTGGCTTATCTAACTGTTCTGACTGATTCGTTAAAGAATGAGTATCAAAATGTTGTAATAGTGGGAAATGGAAATAATTTTTGTGGAGATTCACTATTAAGCAGAATAATCTCTCAAACGATGAATAGAATCGGTTATGATGTAGTAATGACAGGTACCAAAGAGTTTAGTAATGGTTTAGACGAATATTTATCTGCTTTGGATAATATAGATTTTCCAGTGGTTGTTTCTAATCTTAGGTTTGATATAAATCATAAAAATCTGCATAAGATAAGAGAAAATCTGATAATAGAGAGAGATGGTGTAAAATTAGGATTTTTTGGATTATTATCACCTGATTTTCCGCATTTAACCGTAACTGATAAAAGATACCAGTTTCGTTTTGATTATCAGAATGAAGCAAAGGAACAGATAGAGAAATTACAAAAAGATAGTGTTAATATTAAGATTGCGATTACTCAATTTGATAAAAAGTTTAATATTGAACTTGCTGAGAATGTTGAAGGAATAGATATAATTTTATGCGGAGACCCGATAACACGGAACCAAGGTATAAGAAAAATTATCTCTCCTGACTCTAATATTACTTATATTGTTTGGATTGATAACAATAAATACTTTGGAGATTTACTGATAGATATTGAACAAAAAAAGATACATAAAGTTGAATGGCAGAAAATTCCTTTATTAGATGATATTAGTGATAAAATAGATATTTTAGATTTACTTAAAAACGATTAGACCCATAAACTAGCCACAGAGACACGAAGATACAAAGGCACAAAAAATAGCTTATTATAATGATTTAAATTTAGATCGTTCTAATGAGTGATTCTAACACTCTATAGTAATGGTGTTTATAATCAGTTCGGGAAAAAACAGGATTACAAATCTTGTTGGATCGGCATTGGTGAGGTTAGACGAATATGGAAAGGGAATGCAAAGAGGACAAGATTATAACAAGGAGTTTATAATGTTAAATACGGTTTCTATTAGATTAGATAATACCCTAATTAGTTTTTTAGATAAATACTCACAGGAACTAAAAGTTAGTAAAAGTTGGATTATAAGGCAGGCTTTACAAAACTACTTTGATAAGTTAGATGAGAATCTATCTGATATGAGAATAGAAACTTTATCAAAGGGTAAATCTCACAGAGAGGTGTTAAAAGAGTATGGCTTATAGGATAATGTGGGATACAAGAGCATACAGAGAACTGAAAAGCATAAATGTAAAAGATGCTGTGAGACATAGAAAAGATATTTATGATTAAAGAGTTGAGTTCAGTTTAAAAAGCAGACAAACAGATTTTCACCAGGATTTTCGCAAAATAGTAATTTTGTATTATAAGCGAGTGGATAAAATCCATACACTAAATCAAGAAAAGCGTGCTAAAGAGCCATGCGAAGCATGTTTGCATAACGCATAATCAAATTAAATTAAAGGAGAATTGAAATGTCAGATCAAAGAAAATTAACAAAGGAAGAATTGATTGCCAAGGCAAACAAACCTGCTGAAGATGCAATGAAATTACATCCATTTTATCGTGGTAAAGTAGAAGTTGTATCTAAATGCTGTATTAGAGAGCTTAATGATTTTGCTATATGGTATACACCTGGAGTAGCTGCTCCTTGCCGTGATATTCAACAGCATCCTGAAAAAGTTATGGAACATACAAACAAGTCCAATTTTGTCGCTGTAATATCAGATGGAACACGGGTGTTAGGATTAGGAGATATAGGTCCAGAAGCAGGACTACCTGTAATGGAAGGTAAAGCACTTCTTTTCAAATATCTTGGTGGTGTAGATGCATTTCCTATATGCCTTGATACCAAAGACCCTGATAAGATTATTGAAATCTGTAAAATTCTACAGCCCAGCTTCGGCGGATTTAATCTGGAAGATATTTCTCAACCAAAATGCTTTAGAATTCTTGACACTTTACGCAAAGAATGCCATATTCCTGTTTGGCATGATGATCAACAGGGAACAGCCGCGGTTACTACTGCTGGAATGATTAACGCTGTAAAGTTAGTTAACAAGAAATTGGAAGATATTACAATTGCAATGATTGGAGCAGGAGCGGCAAATATTGCTATTGCTCGTGTGTTAGTATCTGCTGGTGTGAACATCAAGAATATTGTAATGGTAGATTCAAAGGGCATTTTACATCCAGATAGGGAAGATGCTGAAAATTTGCAAAAGAATTATAAAGAAAAATGGTTCTATGCAATGAACTCCAATGGAATGAATAAACGAGGTGGTAAGCCTGAAGCAATGGAAGGAATGGATTGTCTTATTGCTCTTTCCAAGCCAGGACCTAATACTATCAAGAAAGAATGGATATCAAGAATGGCAAAAGATACAATTGTTTTTGTGTGTGCTAATCCAATCCCGGAAATCTGGCCATGGGAAGCAAAAGAAGCTGGTGCAAAAATTGTTGCAACTGGTCGTTCTGATTTCCCTAATCAAGTAAATAATTCTCTCGGTTTTCCAGGAATTTTCCGGGGCACGCTTGATGTTATGGCTACTACTATTACTGATGAAATGTGTATTGCAGCAGCTAAAGAATTAGCAAAATGCGCAGAAGATAAAGGCATCCACGAAGATTATCTTATCCCAACTATGGATGAATGGGAAGTTTATCCAAGAGAAGCTGCTGCTGTTGGAATGAAAGCAATTGAACAGGGCGTTGCACGACTTAAAATGACCCGCGATGAATTATTTGAAAAGTCATCAAAAGTGATAAAAAGAGCTAGAGAAGAAACTAAATGTCTGATGAGAGAGAATTTTATTCCAAAAGCACCAAAGTAAATAAGCGTAGGGCGTAAGATGAAGATTAAAAGGCGAGAAATAGTCAAATATAATACTATACCTCGTCTTTTTTCTAAAATTATGACTTTCGCAAATTAAGCCATTTATATCGCTCCTACGGAGCTATGATTTGACACTGTAATTATTGCTATAATTATTTCATGTCTACGGGATTTGTTTCACAGAAACTCGACTCGGGTTCTTTGAACTCGAGTCGGGTTTCACGGTCCTCTCTCCGTGTCCATACAATCTTTTCAATCTTTCTAATCTTTCAATCTTTATGAATCTTTCAATCTTTATAATCTTCTCTGTGCCCTCTGTGTTTCTGTGGCAATATTGATATTCCTTAATTATTAGGAGATTTTCAGATGAAACAATTTGATGAATTAGTAGCAATAATGCAGAGATTACGGGACAAAGAATCAGGTTGTCCTTGGGATTTACAGCAGACCTATGAAAGCTTAAAGCCCCATCTTATAGAAGAGACATACGAAGTTATTGAAGCAATTGAGAAAAAGGACTATCAGGCATTAAAAGAGGAACTGGGCGATTTGCTTCTACATATAGTATTTCAATCAAAAATGGCTGAAGAAAATGGACATTTTAATATTAAAGATGTCCTGACCAAAATAAATAAAAAGATGATAAATAGGCATCCGCATATATTCTCTGATAAAAAAGTAGAAAGTGCTGAGGATGTAGTGCAGAACTGGGAAAAAATTAAAAAAAAGGAGAAGAAACATAGAAAGTCCATTTTAGACGAAATTCCGAAAGGGATACCAGCACTTATTAAGGCAAAAAGAGTCCAACAAAAGGCCTCTGCTGTGGGATTTGACTGGAAAGCAGCTGAACCTATTTTTGACAAACTACAAGAAGAAATTAAAGAATTTCAATCTGCATATCAGGAAAATGATAGTCAAGAAATGGAATACGAAATTGGAGATATCCTTTTTACAATTGTTAATATTGCCAGACAATTAAATATTGACTCAGAATTTGCTTTACAAAAAAGTGTGGAAAAATTTATACAAAGATTTAAGCTTATGGAAAATTATCTAAACGAGGAGAATAAGGATATTTCTAAGTGCGGACTAAATGAATTAGAGATATTATGGGAGAGAGCAAAAAAGAAGGCGTAGAGCGTAATGCGTAAAGCGTAAAGCGTAATGCGTAAGGTGTGGAATGAATAAAATTCGTCGTTCAATATTAGTAAAATTATATTTCCTTGTCGGTAGTTTAATTATAGTTATTTTCTTTATAATCTACAATAATTCTCTATTGGTAAAATCTCGGGAAGAGGGCCAAATAATTCCCCGTTTCTTTGCTAAATTTCTAACTATCTCCACTTATGAAAATATTGAAGGTAAATTAGTACAACTAATTTTTAATGAAGTAATACAAAAAATAGATTATCCAATTATTGTAACTAATAAAAATAATATTCCTCAACAATGGAAAAATTTGCCTGTACCAAATAAGAAATTTGAGGACTTATCAGATGAAGAGAAGTTATTGTTAATGAAAACAATAAAAATAATGGAGAGGAAGTATTCCCATATTAAACTAACAATTCCTCAAAGCAATAAAATTATTAGTTATATCTACTACGGTGAATCAAACACAATGAAAAGGTTAAAGTTCTTACCGTATTTTGAATTCCTTGTAATGCTTATATTTATTGCGGTTGGTATATTTGGCGTAATTTATGTTCAACAGGGTGAGAAAAGGTCACTCTGGGTGGCATTAGCAAAAGAGACAGCTCATCAGTTTGGTACACCCCTATCATCTCTTATGGGCTGGATGGATATTCTAAAAATAAAAACAAAAGATTGTCCTAATTCACAAGCAATTAGGGAAATTATAGATAATGCTACAATTGATATAGACAATTTAAAAAGGACCGCTTTTCGGTTCGGCAAAATTGGCTCCACTATTAAATTAAAACAATCCAGTATGGAAAAGATGATTCAGGAAACAATTGAGTATTTCAAACCACGCTTGCCTCAATTTGGAAGTAAAATCTATCTTAATTATATCAATCACTTAGAGCGAGATGATTACTTGTTTGATCCTGACTTAATGAAGTGGGTTCTGGAAAATTTAATAAAGAATGCTATTGATGCTATGCGAAATACTTCTGGAAATATCTCTATTATCACTTTTGATGATACTTCTGATAAATATGTCCATATTCAAGTAAGAGATGAAGGAAAAGGAATTCCAACTAATATGTATAAGAAGATTTTTGATACAGGTGTAACTACGAAAAATCGTGGTTGGGGATTAGGATTGAGTTTAGCAAAGAGAATTGTAGAGGAATTTCATAAAGGGAAAATTTATGTTTTGGAAAGTACCAAGAATCAAGGCACAGCCATAGAAGTGCTATTACCTAAAGAGACAAGAAGACAAGAGTTCAAGAGGACAAGAGTTCAAGATAACAAGAGTTCAAGAGGACAAGAAGAGAATGCTGATGCTGTGAAATAGGAATATTTCAGTAGAAATTTCTTCGTGTTTCTCCGTGCTTGCCCCGTTAAATTTTTTCATATTTAATTGGGGTTTTTTGTGGCTAAAATTTTTCATGTAATTTGTGTGTGATTTTGTGGCAATATTTAACATAAGTAGAGGTTATAAATGATAGTTTTATCACCAGCAGAGATGAGAGAATTGGATAGAATATCAATTGAAGAAGTAGGCATTTCTGGTTTAGTGTTAATGGAAAATGCTGGGAAAAAATCAGCAGAAATAATAGAAGAAAAAATCCTTAAAACTAACAAAGAAAGAATTGCAGTCCTTTGTGGCACAGGAAATAATGGCGGGGATGGAATGGTCATTGCTCGTTGGCTATTCAACCATAACTATAATGTAGATTGTTTCATAATTGGAAGTGAAGAGAAGTTCACACCATCAGCAAGAAATAATTATGGCATCCTCAAATACCATAATATTTCTATATATTACATTGAAAATGAGCAAGATTTAGACAAATGGAAAGATGCTTTTGTTAATTATAATGTGTTCATTGATGCGATTTTTGGTGTCGGATTAAAAGGTGCTGTCAAAGGATTTCGTCAACAATTGATAGAAACTATAAATCATCTAAATAGAATTTGTATAGGTGTAGATATTGCATCAGGTGTGGATGCTGAAACAGGCAAAATAGGAAGTGTGGCTATAAAATGCAATTATACTATTACAATGGCTTTCCCAAAGTATGGGCATCTCTTATTCCCAGGCAGAGAGTATACTGGTAAGTTATTTGTTGTTGATATTGGAATACCAAAAAGAGTTCAAGAGTTCAAGAGTTCAAGAAGACAAGAGTTCAAGAAATCAAGAGTTCAAGAAGTAGAACGACCTTCCAAGCTCGTTAATAATTATGCTGAATTATTAGAAGATGTTCGCAGTTTAATTCCAGCAAGAAAGATGAATTCTCATAAAGGTAATTATGGCAAAGTAGGAATTATTGCTGGTTCGCCAGGTTTGACTGGTGCGGCTATTATGTCTGCCAATGCTTGTCTGGAAATGGGCGCTGGACTGATAACTGTTATTCATCCTAAATCTATTGGCACTATTTTGGAAAATAATCTTCTGGAAATTATGACTTATGGAGTTGATGAGACAGAAGAATTCAGTATTGCATATACAGCTCTTAATAAAATTATGAATTTTTGCAAAAATTTAGATGCTGTTGCTGTGGGTCCAGGTTTATCAAGAAATCCAAATACACAAAAGTTAATCAGAGATTTTTTACTGAATAATCAATTACCAGCAGTAATAGATGCTGATGCAATCAATGCGTTTGAAAATCATAATGATACTTTGGAGGAACTAACAGGCAAACCATACATATTTACACCACATTTAGTAGAATTCTCAAGATTATACAACATTTCACTTGAAGAGATAAAAGATAATCCATTACATACAGCCAAACAATTTGCTAAACAATATAAAGTTGTTCTATTATTAAAAGGAGCAACTTCCATTATCACTGACGGAAATAGATTAACATTCAATATTACAGGTAATCCTGGATTAAGCACAGGTGGTAGTGGAGATGTATTGACAGGTATTATTTTAGCATTGTTAGGACAAGGACTATCTATTTATGATTCTGCTCGTATTGGCGCATTTATTCATGGAAAAGTTGCTGATGTAATTAAAAATGAATTTGGAGAAATTTCTATCACACCAGCAAAATTGATAAGGAATATTTATCGTGTGATGAAAGCCACGAACCATACATCGTTAAAACTTTCTCCATAGTTGAATTGTATCAGGCATAAATAATATTTTTGAACTCTCATTATTTTTTTCTTGTGGCTTATTCATAACTGAAATAAACAGTATCATAATTATACATAAATAAAAAATTTTACTTGACAGGACTTTTCCAAATTAAAATTTTGGCTCTTTAAAAATGTTTTGTAGTTTTTTTATAATTTATATAGAGTGTATAAATCCATTTTTAGTATTTTTTCTCTTGACTAATGACTAAATATTTTGAAAAAGACACTATATGATAAATCAGAACTTGAGAGTATCAGATAAGGATTTAAAATGATTGATATTAGAATTAAACATATAGCATACAAATTGTCATTGTCCACCTGTGATAGTTGTGAAAAATAGACAGGATTTACAGGAAAAACAAAAACAAAAAATTTGGATTAGAATTATTATGGAAGTAAAAGAAAAAATGTGAAAATAATAAAAGTAGATGTCGTTAAGTTAAATGACCCTTTATTCCTGTTGGGCATACTATATATAGTGTAGCGCGACCTGCCAGGTCGCTTTTCTTGATCTCTTGAAATCTTGAAATCTTGTTATCTTGTTATCTGGTCTTAATTTATAATGTCGTAACTATGAAAATTTAAAAAAACTTGACAGCATTTTTCCATAAAAAGAATTTATCCTTCATAAAAAAATTTATCCTTTCTGAAAAAAGTTTTTTAGATAAAAACATAGTGTGAATAGTCGCTGAACTTCTTTATTGCTTATGTCTTATAGGAAAAAATAAATGTCGTTAAGTTAAATGACCACCGCTGTATAACTACAGCAATACTACAAGGTCTTAATTTATAATGTCGTAACTATAAAAAAATAAAAAATAATTGCGAGAATGAGAAAAAAATTAAAAAAGATAGCACACAGAAGAACACTGATTTAACAGAAAATCACTGATTAAAATTATGAAATATTTTTTTATCAGCGTTATTCTCTAAATTTTATGTTATTCTGTGTCAAATCTCATTGGAGGAAATTAAAATGAAAAAAATTGGCTTAATACTAACGGTTATGCTGTTTACAGCAAGTCTGGCGTTCGGTTTATCTGAAACATATTCCAACAGCGGTTCGGGATATGATTCTGATAATTTTGAAGTGTCTATCAACTTGGGCACTATTCCTGGTACTACAATTACTGATTTACAGATTACATCTTATATAGGAGATTATGTACCTAGCTGGTATGATATGGACCTGTGTATTGATGGAACTTGGTATTATGATACTGGGAATTTAACGGCTCAATCTTATGCAGACTTGAATGGACAAGCACTTAATGGTCAGGAAGTAAAGATTCGTTCAAAAGACAACGATGCTTATTCTGATTGGGTTACAATGACATTGGATGTTACAGTATTTTATGACCCCCCTGCTGGTGCTCCTGGTATGCCTTCAGCACCTAATCCTGCTGATTTAGATACTGGAATATCCATTAATACCGGACTTGCCTGGACTAATGGTGCTAATACTGACGACACAGAAATCCTCTTTGATACTGTAGATCCACCTGTCAATTCTGTTTATGATGGTGTTGCTGTTGAATCTTTAACTAATGCTCAAATTGGCGGTCCATTAAGTTATGGTGAAACATACTACTGGCAAGTTATTGCAAAAAATTCTGCAAAGTTGGAAACTGCTGGTCCTATTTGGAGTTTCACCACAGAATATGATACTTATCCATTACCAGTAACAGATGACTTTGAACCTACTTTTGATAAATTTGATAATGTGGCTGGCAATAATGTAGATTGGGTATTAAATGATACTCTATTCACCAGCACTACACATTCTGTCTGGAATCCTTATGGAGCAAATAATGAAAATATCCTTATGTTAACTGGAATGATTGATTTGACTGCTAAAGTAAATGCTACCCTGAAATTCTGGCATATTGCAAAAACAGAAGGCTACTGGGATGAATGCTATGTAGAGATATCTACAGATGCTGGTGCAACCTGGGCTGTTCTTCCTGCTGCTACTTATTTAGGTGGCTCTTCTGAATATGCAGGTGACGAATGCTTCTGGGAAGATTCCTATGCTGACTGGGGAACTGGTTATGAAATTCCTGATAATACCTGGTGGAAACAGGAAATATTCGACTTGACTTCTTACAACACCTTCTCTCAGGTTATGATAAGATTCAGATTAAGCTCTGATACTAGTAATCAGAAATTTGGTTGGTTGATTGATGATATTGCTATTGAAGAGATGACAGGTCCACCTGACCCACCACATAGTCCAACTCCTGCTGATAGTGCTCTTGATATTGCAATTACAACTAACTTGGACTGGACTAATGGTTTGGGAACTGAATGGATTGATCTGTTCTTTGGCACTGACTCTGCATTAGTTGCTAATATGGATGCTTCTGTAAAAGTTATTGCTGATACAGATACCAATACTTATGACCCACCTGCTGATTTAGCCTATTCTACTACATACTTCTGGAAAGTATTGGCAAAGAACAGTGCAAAGGCACAAACAGAAGGTCCAGTATGGCAATTCACAACTATGGCAGACCCTACAATTACCACATTTCCATACCTTGAGGACTTTGAAACATTCACCGTTGCTTCAAATGCAACAGGTTATACGAACAATTGGAGTACAGACCCTTCTAATACAACTTCTCTATTCCGTTGGAATGTAGATAATGGCGGAACTCCTTCATCTAATACTGGACCTACAGTTGACCATACAACCGGAACTTCATCTGGCATATATCTCTTTACTGAAGCATCATCTGGCTCAGCTGGATCTGAAGCTTATGTATTCAGTCCTCCCTTTGATTTAAGTGCAAAGTTGACTGCTCCTGGAATGTTATTCTGGTATCATATGTATGGTTCAGATATGGGTGAATTACATGTTGATGTATATTCAGGCGGTGCCTGGGTTCTGGATGCTATGGCCCCATTAATTGGTCAGCAACAAGCCGCTCAAGGTGATCCCTGGTTACAAGCAAGTGTAGATTTAACTCCCTATGCAGGACAAACTATCAGTTTTAGATTCAGAGGTGTTCGCGATGGTAGTTACACAGGTGATATGGCAATTGATGATGTATGGGTAGGCAGTATGGCTGCTCCTCCAGAACCACCTTATAATCCTTCTCCTGATAGTGCTGCTACAGATGTCTCTGTTTCGGCTGATCTATCCTGGACTAATGGAACTGGAACACAAACAATTGACCTGTTCTTTGGCACTGACTCCGCATTAGTTGCTAATATGGATGCATCTGTTAAAGTTATTGATAATGTTGATACTAATGCTTATGACCCAGGAACTCTAACTGGTAACACTACATACTGGTGGAAAGTCCTTGCAAGAAATCCATATACTAAATTTGAAACAGAAGGTCCATTATGGTACTTCACTACATTTGATATAGCAAGTGGTAACAAAATCGGAGACGGAACCTATGCCTGGACTTATCCATTCCATACATACTATATGGATACAAGATTACAGACAATCTATCTTGCAAGTGAATTCCCAAGTGGATATAATATTACATCTGTTAAATTAGATGTAGCTACACTACCCGGTCAGATTCTTGAGAATTTCTATATCAGAATGAAGGAAACTAGTGCTAATACCCTAACTGAATTTGATAATACTGACCTGACCCAGGTTCTTCATGCTACTAATGTAGATGTTGGCACAACTGGTTGGTATGAATTTGTCCTTGATACTCCTTTCAATTACTGGGGTGTTGATAATTTGTTAGTTGATTTTGTTGTTGACAATAGTTCATATACTTCAAATGGTGAAACTTATGCATTTGAAGATACTCGTGCAAATCGTTCCTGTCGTCATCATCAGGATATTTCAAGTGGTGATTTGTTGACTTATACAGGTGGTACACCAGACCATTATGGTAACAATATCTGGTTTGTTGGAACTCAAATTTGGCCTTCTTATGGTGCAATAGAAGGTACTGTATCAGAATACACTACAAAAGCCCCAATTCAAGATGCTGTTGTAACCATAGCTGGTAAATCCGATACCACTGATGCAACTGGATATTATCTTATTGAAGATGTAGTTGTTGATACTTATGATGTAACCTGTACTCATCCTGACTACTTTGACTCTACTAAAACAGGTATTGTTATAATTGTAGATGATACTGTTACTGTGGACTTTGATCTATGGTGGGCTCAAATTGCTGTTAATCCTGATTCTTTCAATGTTACATTAAATCCTCTTGCTACTTTAGATGATACATTCACCATTACTAATGATGGTCCTGGTGATTTGACTTATAGTTGCTCAATTGATTATTTAACTAAAAATAGTCAATATAATGTTAACTATAACCTACAGGGTAAACCACCAACACCAGAAAATAGCGAAATTGCACCATATAGCTCAACCACATCCAAGAAAGTTGAAGGTTCTAATTCCAGGGCAACTTGGGATGTTCTATACAATTTCAATGCTCAAGCTGGCGGACAACCTGGAATTGAAACAAATGGAACTCATATATACTTAGCAGACTGGCGTGCTGGTTATATAACATTCTATGAACATAATATGGATGGGACTTTTGACCATTCATTTGAGATTGCAGGTGTAGATGCTATTCGTGATATGGCTTATGATGGAACTTACTTCTATGGAAGTCCTGCTTCTATGACAATTTATATTATGGATCTTGAAAATGAGCTACTTATTGGCACTATTCCAGTAACTTGTACTGGAATTTCTGGAGTTCGTCATATTGCTTATGACCCTGAACTTGATGGTGGCAATGGCGGTTTTTGGATAGGAAACTGGGATGAACTTGGTGCAATTGATATGAATGGCAGCGAGATTTATGGAGACATTGGTCCTGCTGTGCAAAGTTTGTATGGTGATGCTTATGATCCTTGGACAGATGGTGGTCCATATCTATGGTTATTCTCACAAGATGGTGGTTCTGTATTACATCAATTTGAAATTGCAACTCAGACATTTACAGGTGTAACTCATGATTGTTCAG
>Ga0164318_10002729_pt1 | contig 16483 bp, 35 predicted proteins | sample GuaBasSedimGuay9_FD_113734 | JGI IMG/M metagenome (GOLD analysis project Ga0164318, IMG submission 113734) | Subseafloor sediment microbial communities from Guaymas Basin, Gulf of California, Mexico - Guay9, Core 4571-4, 0-3 cm | ecosystem: Environmental > Aquatic > Marine > Hydrothermal vents...
ATATCCGCCGGGAGGGACACTTCATGGTGAGGGGTAAGCGCCTAAGCAAGATCGAAGCAGTCCTCAGCATGACACAGCTCAGGCGTGGGTCCTCGAAAATGGTGCAGTACGCAATCGCCGTGATCGACGGAGAGTACCGAATTCCTATACCCGCAGAGATCCCTGAATATCCCCAAGTTCCGCATCTGCGCATTCCAATAAAGCTACCCATGAGAATCTCGGAGCGTGTATTCTGGGGTATCCACACCCTCGACGAACTACTGTCGCTGCTGGCCCACATCGCCCAGAAGCATTACGCCGCTCACGTAAACTCGGAGAAAGACCTATGGGATCGGACACCAAACGTAAATTTCCAATACTACACATCCCCGACAAGATTGCTTATGCCTCCACTCAGTACGCGTCTGTGGACCCGCATTTCGAAATGTTTCGCGAGCATCATAAAAATGATGCGTGGGGTCATCTCGCGCCTCTGGATTTGATCACCTCATCACTGGAACAGTTCTACCTGGCCTTTCCGGGGCTTCCGTTAGAGGTAGAGTTTGCCGACATGGCCAATCCGTACTATTCCGACCAACCAGGGATCATCGCCAACGTGTTCGCCAACCCGGCACGCGGAGAGGCCCAGCGCCGCTTCCTCACGTTCATGAGGAGTTCGGTCTTCGAACAGAATCTCTCCCACCGCAGCAATCCGGCTTTTAGACGCAGCCCCCTAGAGACGCACCTGACCGAGCGTTACCGCTTCCAGTTCCCCATTACACAGCCGAATGTGGTATCAGTAATCGCCAACCACTATAAATCGCTTCTCGCGGGAGACGCATGCTCCCCCAAAAACAACGTACCTCCCGAGATGCGTCGGAACACTGCCTTCGAAGAGTTTCTGGATATCTTGATACACGCAATACGATACGCGAGGGAGCAATGGATCTACGAGAGTTATGCAAAGACTTAATAACAGTCGAATTGGCCCGGAGCTCCAAAATCACATGTGAGTTCGACGTATTCGAGGAGATATTGGAATGACGACAACTTCTGCGCCTCTGATGCCCTTCCCTCATGTTTATGAAGTCCTCAGCATCTATGAACAACTGATACTCATCGAACTGGCTTTTCCAGGGGCATTTCGAGGTTTAACCAATTTTCGACGTGTAAGCGGTTTCGAATTAGCGTACCGCTTCACCAGCGTTGATATATGGCACAAATTTTCACGTTACGTTTCAGAGATTCGTGACAAACACCTCTTTCCGTCGGTAGACATCACGCTGGAAGGCAAGGCAGAGAACGGACGGGTCAAGGAGGTGTTCGTTTTGCTTCGGTGTACGCCCACGTTCTCGACGGTACATAACTGGTACAAAGCACTTCACCACCACGTCGCAGAAGTCCATGGACGCTCCAGTACGGGAGAATCCGTGTACAGAGAGGCTCAGCGTCGGTTTCAGCAGCACGACATAAGGAGTACCCGATGCCTTTCGAGAACCTCCTCAAGTTTTACGTCGAAAAACTGTTGCTGATCGACTGCGCGTTTCCCGACAGGCTGATCGGCATCAATTTCTCACCCGCGATGCCCGCAGGAGGTTACGGTGACGACGTCTTCACCCTCACCTACTCGGTTCACGGTGACCGTACCATGGAGAAGCTCTATACTTACGCCTTACGGACCTTGTCGGGGGAGCGTTTTGCGCTATTCAATCCCGATAGAATCCGGAATTCTTACCGGTGGGATCTGCGAGTAATATGCGACACCGGTGTTGCGGAGGTGGTGAAGATCTTCTGGAAGGCATGGGAGCATTCTCCGGCATCCGAGTACAATTACACCCAACAGTTCTCGAAGCGGTACTTCTATTCGCTGCAGCACGAGGTCAACAACCTGGGGTTCACCAGCACCAAAAGGAGCGGCGTACTATGCGACACGTCAGTTATAAAGAGAAGCTAGTTCTACAGGACACCTACGAAGCCCTCCTGATGTTGGACCTCGCTTTCCCTTCTTCGGTAATCAGAGTGGCTTTCATACAGGAGACCAGCAACATAATAACTTTCGGCTGTCGAGTAGTCGGTAAAGGTATCCCCCGGAAATTCACCAGGTACGTCACTCAGGCACTTCCTTCTCCCCAATGGAAGCCTTGGGGCCTTCCTCCGTATTCCTACAGCAAGAACGTGGCGGCAGCCGAGTGCAATCTCTCCTTGTGGCTCCCCGGGAACGCGGTCTTCAACGCTATTAACGAGGCGGATAAGTACGTCCCACCGTCGTCCAAGGGGGAAAGACGCTACATGTCGTGGTTCCTCTCCGAGTTCGGCGGTGTGCTCAAGCGCTGCGGAGTCGTCGACACCCGTCCACTTCAGGGATTCAAGAGGCATATCGGTGGATAACGACTACGAACGCTGGCTGGAGGCTCAAGAAGTGCATTCCTATATCGAAAAAATCATCGAGGGCTTCACCGCCCTCACGCTACTCGAGCTCACGTTTCCGGGGAGCCTACGGTCAGTGTCCGGTAAGGGCTACGACACCACCGACGTTATATTGCGTTACCGTACGCCCCCGCCTAAGAGGCTACGATCTGTCTGCGAAGCCCTCCTCTTCAGCAAGGCAGGGAAATCCTCCTCCGATCACGGCGCCACCCAGCTTACGTGGGACGCCGGTGCCTCCCCCGTCGCCCGGTTCTTCGAGGACACCCATAACTACATTGTCCCACACAGTTTTAACTACATTTCAGTAGATGGACGTACATACGGAGAGGTGTACCTCGATACGATGGCTCGTTACCTGAAGCAATGGGGTTATCGGAATACGAAGAATGTGTCTAGACGAAGTTCGGTCGAGAAGGCGATTAAGCGAGGAATATTCCGGGGGGAGGGGTACCAAACCGGGGGCATGTTGGAGGAAATTCGGTGAAGAAGGGAGATCGATAGCAAGTGTCGGTTTCTCTTTGGGTTTTAGGATAAGGTTGAAAGCCTCAGTCTGGTAGGCATGTAGGATAATGTAAACTACCAAAGGGGGGCGGAACGTTAAGGAAGTATTGATTAATACAAGAGAAGGGGCGGAAGTGCGTAAGTCGTAAGGATAGTGGGTAGCTGGGAATGGACGTTAAGGGGGCGATGGAGTCAGGAGAGAGTGTAAAAGGCACAAAAATATTGGACATATCGTGAGCTGAAGTCGGATTTTTCGGACTTTGGCGAAAAACCCCAAAAAAATTAAGGAGTGAGGAGTTACGGTGAGGCGAGTTACCCCGGGTTTCACCCCAAAATAGGGGGGAGTTTTTCAACAATTCGCGAGACGTTGGATAGATTTGCGTCAGGGAGATTGGTATGAATTTGGATGGGCTCGATGTGGCGCCGGTGGCGGGCCCCCCGACGCCCCCCAAATCAAAACCAAAAGTCCCTGTAGGGTGAGAGAGCCGGTTTACGATATAACATGGTGAAAATGCGTAACTGTTGATATTATTATTAAATTATACTCTGTACCATACTTATAATTATATATAGAGGAAATAGGTAATTTATATTATAAAAAGTTAGTTTTTATTCGTATGTTGATGTGGTATGTAAGTTATTGAATATACAGGGATGTATATCAGAGTACGGAGTATCATTAATATCGTAAGAACGAAAGAGGAGGGTTTTTTTTCTCCTGTATATAGGGGCTAGTATTTCTGTAATGGATTAGGGTTCAAGGTATAAAGTTTAATGTCTCAATGATCGCCGGTGGTTAGAGGGCAAAAATATTAATATCGTAAACGATAAGTACTCTGATGCATCGCTGTTGCGGTGCTCGCCGGTGGGTTGGGGAGCAGTGTTAAGTTGTTGAGATTATACTTGGATGTTGCGGAGGTGCCAATCTCCCAGGCTATCACCCCCATTTTTGGGTGTTTTGGGCCCTTTGGGGGGGATACGTGTGACAGGCCCAGCAACGGTGCGGGTTTGCGCGCCTATGTTTTCGGCACCACCGGCGAACAACGTTATATCGGCCATCGAACGTCTACCCCCACCTCCCTACTACCGTACAGAGGTTGGTATAAGTTTGAAAAGCTGGTTTGGTGTTGCGCCGTTACGCCGGTGCTGGTACACTCAATGGTAGTTTTGAATCTCACCCCGAAAGGAGGGACTGCCGATGCGCCGTCTCAGTGGTGTTCGGGTCATCGACCCGCTCGAATTCTATAGTGTAGCAGACTATAAATTGTACGACCTCTTGTCGTGGCTACTCAACGACGTGACAACGCTCCGGAAGAGCGGAATGATGCCTTCTCTTGGTTTTTTGGAGGACACGTTGGAACCCATCGGCGTGGCGGCGACACGACCCCACACCGAGTCTCCGTTGACGGAGGACAATTGGGTGTTGATACATTGGCCGACGGTGCTCGAGAAGATCGACACTGCTTTCGACCTGGGCCAGTACAGCACCGTCGCCATACTCTGGCATTTTCGTGAGGTCTTGTTTCGGCGTTCCGTGGTGTTCCATGACCTTCTGCAGCGCAAGATTGCCCAGCACCTCACCTACCGCTACTTCCCACTCACCGAGTCCGAGAAGGAGAAGCGCGGCTATGTCGACCTCTCTGATCCGGAGGAGGAAGTCTTCAAGAGCTTGCGGACGAGTGTCATCAGCACGCCCCGGACGATGGACGCGCTTCGTTGGTCGTTCCGACATACCCTGCTACCTCGTGGGACCAACGATAAGATCGTCTACAAGCTCCTTCCGGATCGTCGAATGCGTACACTCATCTTTGAGAAGCTCAGCGGAGCCGTACCGTCCGAGTGTTCTATCTTTTCGGCGACGGCGTTGTTGAAGATGTGGCGCCAGCTCGAATGTGTGCGCGTAGCTCGGCGGGTGAGTGGAAGTGGTTTTGGTCCCAGTACCCTGAGCCCGGATCTCAAAGAGCTCTTCTATGCTTTTCACCTGCGTCGCGTCGACCTGGGCGTTGCGCGGCTCACTGCGAACACTCTGGCTATCAATTTGTCTAAGTACGTACCTTACCGTACTCGTCTCACCTCTTATTATAAGAACCTGGTGGGCTCGAGCGACTATCGGGACATCGAGAAGACGTGCGGACGTGTTCGGGATTACTTTGAGAGCATCTTTGAGCCGCTCGTGGTTCACGGTGCCGCACCGTTGTACCGGGGTCGTATCGAATCGCTGTGGGGAGATGCGGCGTTGGAGCATGTTCTGTTCTTGTCGAACGACGGAATTACCCGTCGGCTCTCCCAGGCCAATCGGATGGAAGAGGTACGGGCCTCGAAGACTTCGCAGCCTAAGACACCGGGCGGTGCGAAGACTCCCAGGCTATATGTGATGGCCTCGCCGCCCCTTATGGACATCGGATATGACGAAATGCGGTTCGAGATGATCCGGAGACCCCGTGGGGTGTTCTGGAGTGTGCCGTGGGAGATGCCGTTTTGGGTCAATCATGAGCCTGTGAGTGCTCGTGGAGTCCGGATGAGCTCGGAACAGCCTAATTTACCGCGTAAAGGTGAGTTACGGTGTGGCGTGACCTACGTGGAAGCCTTCGACAAGTACTTCTACTCGTTGGAGATGCTCAAAAACCTCACGGAGCTGCCGAAAAACCCTGTTCGAGAGAGCGTGACGCTCTACCGATGGATGTCGCACATCTCTGCGATGCCTCCCAAGCAGTTTCGACTGCTGCAGGCGGGTTTGCGTAAGGACCTGGTGGCGCAACAGCAGCGAGCACCGGGCAAGTCGCTGCGTGGGACGACGTGGACGCGTGAAGAGGACGACGCTATCAAGCTCTACTACCGTCCCGGTATGAATTACGCGGATGAGGCGGTGTTACAGGGTATCTGTCGAGGACGCACACAACGGGCGATTATGCGTCGGGCTACTGAGTTGCGTAATTCGATGATCGAGTCGGGTATCTTCGACATCGACCTGCTTCCTCACCGCAACTACAACGCAAAGCTGCGAAAGTTGGTACAAGACGCCAAGGAAAATGCGTACAGGGCGCTTTACGCGCTGAGGCAGTAGGAGGTCTTTATGAGTGCTGGGATAAGAGAGAAGCCCCGAGAGATGTGGGTTTGCTTTGACGTAGATAACGGAAATTACCCCGACAAGAACTACGGACGCTGGTTTACGGCGCTCGAAGAAGCCCGGGACTACCGTATCGGCCAGATGGCGGTGCCGCATGCGGCGAGGCTTTCCAGGCCCGTCAAGTACGCGTTGGCCGAAGGCGTAGAGGAGTGGCCGTAATGTCGAATCCGCGAAAACAAGTAGTGTGGTTCGCTGAGGAGCACATGGAGCGTCGGTTGTGTGAGAACGACGACAAGAACCACTGGAGCGGTGTCGCTCCTACGTACCTGGTTGACCGTTTGGGTAAGTCGTATTCTCGGCTCTGTATGGTTGTCGGTGAGCTTCGGAGTATGAACCCAGACGTAGTCGACGCTACGTTGTTCGCCGAGCTCACTCAGGCCCTTTTGGACAAGACCGCTGATGTGGCCAACTACGCCATGATGCTCGCTGACAATGAGAGAAATGCGTTATTGGCGGCTATGGAGGGTGTTGTGCAGTCTTCTGACGAGTACGAGGATGTGTTTGAACCGGCGTTGGAGGATTCCGATGGGGTTTAGTTTTAAAGATCTCTTTGGGCGAGGTTCGCCAAAGCCAAAGAAAGAGGAGAAGAAGACTGTCAGTAAAGACCTATGTGCGCGGATGGCGAAGGAGTGGGCGGAGTATCGCGTAGCTCCCCTTCCTCCTCTCCCCGTATATTCTGGAGGATCACAAATGGACATCACCGAAATGCTAAAGGCTATGGGCTCGCAGGGGCCTTATTCGTCTGCGCTAGAGCCTGAGCCTCCCGCTGTTCGTCCTGTCGGACGGACCGTAATGTTGAAGGAGGTGGGTAGTGACGAGTATCGCTTCATCCGGGCTACCGAGATCGAATCGGCAAGCCCCCACAATGAGGGTTCGATTATCTGGACTAAGACCGGAGATTTTCACCGTACGTCGGCAGCTCCGAAAGAGGTTGTTGCGGCGATGCAGAAAGCTGAGTGACCCATATGCCTAATCACGTAACGAACGTTATCAATGCTCCCAAGTATGTCCTGGATTCGATGATTGGCGAGCCCGGTGACGGTGGAGAACGTCTATCGTTCGATTTCAACAACGTAATCCCGAGGCCGCCGGAGTTGGATGTCACAGCTGAAGGTCGTGCTACGTCATTGGCGAAGCTGCTTACGGGTAGTGTGAAGTTCAATACGTCTGAAGCGAAAGACGGAGACCTCGGTGGTTTGACGGCAGCCATGGAGACATCGGGTGCTTTACAGTTGTTACAGGAAGGCGGCATCAAGACTTTTCCGGATGCCAAGAGCTTCGAGAACTTCATACAGATTCTTCGGAATTGCCGAAACCACGGTTTTCCGACCTGGTATGAGTGGGACATCGCAAATTGGGGGACCAAGTGGAATGCGTATTCGTGTTCCCGGGAGAGTGACACCATGGTTTCATTCCGGACAGCATGGGCGGCGCCGCATCCTGTCATTTCCAAGCTGGCTGAGAAGTTTCCTAATGAGGAGATTGTACATCGCTGGGCCGACGAGGATATCGGGGTGAACTGCGGTTCGCTGCTATACCAGGACGGTGAGGTGACGGATCATGAGATCAGTGATCCCGTGGACTTCGCTTTGATGCTCTGGAAGGGTGCTCGTGAATCCTACCGTGAGAACCCCGAGACAGGGAAATGGGAGTATTACGATGCGTGTGAAGGAGGCTCGGCATGAGCGATGGTGACGATGGTTTCCCGAAGCCTCCCGGGGAGATTCACGGAGAACCCCAATTACCGCCGAAGTCGGAGAGCCGACCCGACGATTTCCCTCCTCCGAGTGAGGGTCACATAACTGATGGTGTTTCGCAGATAAACGGCAGCACCGGCGCCTATTCCGGGATCAACCCGTACACGTCGGAGCTGTCCATCTTCAAAGCGCAGGAGTTCGCCAAGCTCGATAGGGTGACCGCTGAAGACTTCTTCGAGTGTACGTCTGCTTTGGATGACGAGGTGCGCTATATCCGCAAGGCTTTTGTGGAGTCCATGGTGCAGCACGATAGGGGCACCATTGTGAGAACGTTCAGCGGAGACTTCCATATAGTGAAGGAGCAGCGCATCGACTTGATGAAGAGGCTAGACTCTCGACAGCCCCTTAGGTTCGAGGCTCACGACATTGGGATTCTGGAAATGAAGATTCGAGAGTTGCGGCAGGAGGTGAATACTCTGGGTATGCGGAACAAGGAAACAATGAGGCGTATGGAAAGGCTGGAACATGAAAAATAAGATGCGTGAGTGTCAGGTATGCGGCCATAAGACGTGTGAGCATATTTCTGAGTTGCTGGAAACCCAAACTACCGAGGTAGTCAAGCTCAAGGGTATTTTGGAGACGGCGGCCAGGATCGCCGGAAAAAAACTCACGGGTAAGGATCTCGACGATGCTCATGTCAAGCGTGTCGCCGACATGATTTTCCGTGAGGAGCAGATGGCCACCTGGATGACGCTGGATGAGCGCACGGCCATGGAGATGGAGATTGGCTACAGAGATCACCGGATACAAGAGCTCGAGGATGAGCTGAAGGAGCTGAAGAAACTATGAGCTATCAATTTCGTAACTGGACAATCCCCGACCACATGATGTCGGGGCTCCGGCGCTACATTGATGATCACTGCGCCGTGGGCGATTTTCTCACGGCTGTTTTGGGGAACAACCTGCGTGAGGCTGTGCATCGTGCAGATGATCACAACCTCGAGAATCTCCCGGCGTATGTGTACTATCTCTACAACGAAGCGCCGTCAAAATGTTGGGGTTCACCGGAGAAGGTCAAAGAATGGTTGGAGGCTGAGCCCGAGAAGGCGGGGCTAAAATCGGTATAAGCCGATAAACGAAAGGAGGCCGCTATGGACGACGATGCTGTTTCTGAACTGGAAGAACAGATTCGCCTCATCGAAGAGTCCGTGGGCCTCCCCCAGATGCGGGAGAAGCTCGCGAAGCCCCAGGAGCCGGAAGAACAACGTGTTCAGGCGCTCCAGAAGCGGGAAGCCAAGCGTGAGTTTGAGGCGCGGTTGGCGGAAAAAAGACGTGGGGAGGAGCGTGGGACTGAGAAACAGATAGCTGCGCAAGAGAGGGCACGCAAACTCGAGGAACGAGCAGCCAAGCAGGCTGCACAGAAACGTGAGAGGGAAGACCGACGTAGGCGAGCCTTGCGTGCAGCGGAGAAGCGTGAGCACCGGGGACAAGAGAAACTACGTAAGGCGCTTGAGCGTCGAGAGCGTGAGATACGGAAGGCACTGAAAGGGGCAGAGACACTCTACGATCCGCAGACGTTCGAGGAGTTTCCTTGCACACGTAAAGAGTGCCTCAGCTTGCTGGCCTATGGAGATTTCAAGAGGGGAAAGTGCGACGAGTGCGGCGCCGAAGGCTACATGAATGAGTTCAAGGGGCGGAATCTTTGCCGTGCTTGCTTCTGTGCGGATGATCCTGAAGCGATCAAGGTTGCGTTGGTAAAGTCCAATTTCAACAGGACTGTTACGCACTACAGCACCACCGGCGCCTCAATGTTCAGTCGTCTCAATGCTACGTGGTTACTGGATCGCTATGAGTGGGCTGACTCCCTCTTGCGGACGCTACCGTACAAGCTCACCCGTAAGGAATTTTTCGAATTACGCGACGCCCTCGTAGTATGGAGCAACCAGCGCCCGCGCTCCGAATGGCGTAACGCTCGCAGTATCCTTTTAGCGTGTTTCGCGGATTCCAAGTACTTCCATCAAATGAAGCCTGTAAGAACGCCTGACGGTAAGCTGGCGTTTTTATTACGTAGGACTGGCGGAGACGTCCGAGATCTACTAAAATGAAAAGGCTTTAAGGAGCGACTGCCACTATGCAGACATTTTTACCGTATCCTAACTACGTAGATAGCGCTGCGTGCTTGGACAACAAACGTCTGGGCAAGCAGCGTGTGGAGGCTAAGCAGATCCACGACCACCTGAGCGGGTTTAGCCGCAGTGATGCGTGGAGGAATCATCCTGCTGTGCTTATGTGGACGGGTTACGAGAACGCGCTACTCCTTTACTACTGCACTGTGGTGAAGGAGTGGATACGCCGGGGATTTGAAAACAACATGCCGCTCTACGGTGTGCCGTTTCTCGACATGCCGCCCTGGCACGGTTATCAGCCGTTTCATGCTTCTCACCGTTCAAATTTACTGCGTAAAGATCCTATTCACTACATGATCTTCGGTTGGGAAGAACCGGATGACTTGCCGTATTACTGGCCTTCTTCGTGCGACAGGAAGACTTATGCCTAAAGTATTCCAAGAAAAGGGGTTGAAACAATGAACAAGCGTGAAGCTAAAAGGCTTGCGTGTCGCTGTGCTTATCAGCTCCTCAACTTGGATCATAACAATGAGTTCCTCGCGGACCGCGCAGAAGGGGAAGCAGGAAAGCTGACGATTGCGTGGGAAGAACGGCTTGAGGAGTTGGAAAGACGTGGATGGCCTGAGAAAGAGGGCAAATGAAATACTTGTTTATCGCAGTTCTGTTGTTGGTCAGCACCAACCTCTCAGCCGACACCGATCCGGTATGGGGGGGACGCAGAGTCCTTGTGATAGGGGATTCCCTTATCGCAGGTAATTCCGGCTTTGCTGCGTGTCTACGAGAGTGCTTGAAGACGGCACCTGCGTCCCTTTTCATCGAATCCGAAATCGGAGCGCGTCCCCGTACGTTCTCCAAAGACAACCGGCTTCATGAACTCATCAAGAAGCACAAGGCCGAGAGTGTCATCATTGTTCTCGGTATGAATACGCTCCGTAGTCCTGCGTCTGTTGTGCGGGATTCTATTCGGAACCTTACTTATCAACTTCACGGGACTGAGTGCTTCTGGGTCGGTCCTCCTCCGCTGATAGAGGGGGCGGACCACCTCTTGAAGAAGTACCGGTCTTTCGTTGAGCCGAAGTGTAAGTACTTCGATACATCCAAAGAGGTCAAGTTCTCGCCCAAGAGTGTCAGCGGTTTCCACGTCAAGGCTTGGAAGGGTAGGAGGTGGGCAAAGGCGTTTCTCTGGTGGGTGTTTAACCAAGTGCCGGTAGAAAGGACGATTTCTTGAAATGAGCGAATACCCCGAGTGCGACAAGCTTTCCAACGTCAAAGACGAATCACAAATCATTGGTGAGTTTCTGGACTGGTGTAATTCCCAAGGAGTGCACCTGGCCACTTACTACGAAGAGCGCGGCCTGGTCGCCGACCGCCGCAGCATCGAGCAGGTCCTGGCCGACTACTTCGACATCGACCTCGACAAGGTCGAAGAGGAGCGGCGTCACATCCTCGAGATGCAGCAGGAACGCAACCGAAGCTACGAGCTTCTGGAGGTATTGTCATGAGAGTGGACTGTTGCTGGGGTGCTTTTGCCGACGACAGGTTTCCCAAGTCCATAGACTACTTCAAGAAGGAGTGCTGGAGAACGGTTTACGGCACTACCAAGGAGGGCGATGATGACTGAAGCACCGTTGAAAAAAGACGACAAAGTCCGCACCGGTTTCTACGCGCGTGAGACGCAGATCGTTCGCTTGGTGGTGTCTGTGAGGAAGCACGACTGTGAGGGCGGTTTTTTGGTAAAAGCTGATGGCGGAGAACAATGTGAGTGTTGTGGCTATAAGGGGAGGGAGACGCCGGAGCTGTCTAGCAATTGGTTCAGCAAAGTGGAGGAGTGAGCCGGTGCGCTGGCGTCCACGTAAAGAGTATGCCCACGCCTACGTCATCGGCTGGGCCACTGACGACTCCCACCGGGGAGGCCATGCGCTGCGCCACATCAATCTGGAAGATTTTTGGAAGCAGCTCGAGAGCTACACGGGTGGTACGGGCATAGCGAAGTTCGATTACGAGGATCTTCCTGAGGACGAGAAGACGTCCGACAGGGAACTCGCAGAGAAGTTGATGAAGCTTTTGGAGGAGGTTCAAAAATGAACGAATACCAGCAGATGATCGCAAAGATCGACAGGGATATTATGCAATGCAAGAAGCATCTGGAGGATCTGCAAACCACGCGCAGAACACTCACAGTACTAACAGCAAATGAGCCGGTGACGGCCCCTGAGCCGGTGACGGCCCCTGAGTCCGTTAAGAGTCCGTCTGCCGCTATCTACAAAGTACTGCCTGATACACCTACCCATAACATCACGTCTATGGGTCTGGCACGTCAGTACATGGAGAAGTATCAGAACGGAAAAGAAACACCGTTCACTTACGCGAAGCTGACATCTTCGGCAGGATCGATTTTGGAGCACAACCGCGCGCCGCGTGGAAGTTCCAAGAGCTGGGACATGATCCGCGAAGCAGACTCAGACAAGAAGCCGTTCCGGTATTTCGTGCGTCCTCGAAAATCTGGTCCCCAGCTTTCGTTACTCCCTGACACGGAGCAAAAGGCGCGTAAGACTCGGTCTGCTACCAAGTCCGACGTCTTAAAAGTAGCCGAGGATCTCTTTATGAAGTATTCCTCCGGGGATAAGTTCATGCAGAAAGATTTCGTGACCAACATAGTCCGCGCTATGGAGAGTTGGGAAGACCGAAAATACATAAATGACGTGGTTCGTTCCTACCTGAGAGATCTCGAAAAAGAAGAACTCGTAGGTCTTTCCTACCAAGGAAGACGAGGTCATCAGGAGTGGAAGGTGTTGTGATGAATATCGTCAACACACACACAAGACCCTGACGTCTTTCTTCTACGACCTTGTTAAGGCGGTCCCCGCGGGAACTATCAACGCAGCCATTATGAACACTGTTCTCGTTGAAGAGAACGGCGATCCCAAGGAAATCAAGTACTGCGACGAGGATCTGCGCAAGTACGCAGAGTCCTGCTCGAGGCAGCTCCTGGAGTACCGTACGAAGTACACACTCAAACAACTCAACATGATGGGGTATCCAGATACGGTGACGGGTGACGACAAATGACCGGCTACCACGTCACCACACGCAAGAAACTCGAACGCTACCTCGTGACCGGAGCCATCCTGCCGCCTGTACGCTTCTGGCCCAACCCGTACACAGCTACTCGTTGGGCAAAGAAAACGGGGCGGTCCGTCATTCTGGAAATAGAAGTAGAGAAGTCTTACCCCATGCCGGACCACCGTCCGGCGGAGTGGACACCTGAACATGTCCGTAGTTGGAAGGAGGTCTAAGAGTGGACGAACAACTCTTACAACAAATCGACGACACAATTAGAAGCTTCCCTGAGGAGAAGGACCGCTACAACCTGAAGCGTCTCTTCGCTCTGACGAAGCTCCGCAACAACATCCACAAGTACAAAGAGAATCTCGTCGACATGCTGTCCACGATCAATGCAATGGAGAAGGCGCTCGACAAGGAGATCGCTAACGTGGAAAGGTGTTGCTGATGTCGAAAAAAGAAATGTTCCATTTCGATTTCTGGCTCGATGTACATGACTAGGTTAGAAGACGTCGGAACCGAGCGGCCGGAAACTTGCCCATCAGAGGGCGCACAGGAGGAAAATAGGAGGGGGTGCGAATAGGAGTTAACCGAACCGGCGAGATGCGAGAAGAGTAGGTGCTTCAAGTACCTGCTCTTCTTTTTGGTAAAAGCTCCTGAACAACAAAAGGAGGCGTTATGCGGTTAAAATGCAAAGACTGCCGTTGGTGGAAATCCGATCCAGTAGGAAATGGGAGATGTCATCGCTATGCTCCGCAGGCGCGCCCGGACGCCCTCGTTTCGGAGCGCAACTACACTTTCTGGCCTATCACAGATGCCGAGGACTGGTGCGGTGACGGACAAGTGAAAGTTGAGGAGACAGATGCGAGTTAAAATCTGGTTTGAACTAAAGACAGACCATTCTCCAGTACGCATCGAGAAGGGGATAACTCTCAGCCGCCCCGAGGGCAAAGTGCTGACAGAGACAATGGCGGCTGCGGCCATCAACCACTCGATAAGCAAATTGATCGAAGACAACATCAACAGTGGGTTCGAAGGGGTCAAAGAGGCGTAATTTACGCCGTAAAGATAAGGAAGAATAGATGTCAAAAAAGAAGTACAACACGGCTGTAGTTTTCGGAATACAGCCTGAGGACGACTACTACTGTGGAGGCTGCGAGTGGGCTTGCAACGGGGAGTGTACGCTCTTCCAGGAAGATATCTATCTGGAAACAGTCTACAAAGTGTGTGAGTGCTGTGGTGCCGAAAAGTCCATAGGTGAGGAGTACTGTCGCTGCCCTGGTTGTATCGAGGGCGAGTGTTTGGTGAGGGAGGAGTAAGTAATGACGGTATCCAAGCCCTATACCCGAGAAGACGGGTCCTGTGCCCAAGACATAACTTTCCGCATCAGTGATGAAGACGGAAACCCCTTACCTCGTGAGGAGGCTCTCGCCTTGACGGTGCCTCTTCGTTATTCCGAACACTCTCGAGGACAGCTTTATAACGGAGAGGACGGGTACATATACGCCACGTTCTGGGCGTACGGTTTACCTAAGGAGGAGTAGATGTTGTCCTTTCCGCCAATGAAGCACTTCGGCTACGTCACTCACGACGCAGAACACATCTTACGTTATTTCGACGCGGTAACCTCGGAGCACCTGCTCCACACGAAGCGCAAGCCGTTCAACCGCAGCTACGAGAGCCACTACTACCAGCTCCAGAACGGCTGGGAGTGTACAGTACTGGGGGTACCGAGAGATGATCCGGACTTCGGCTACGAAATGATGATGCACGCTCGCCTGTTCGATGACATAGTAATCGAGCCCCAAACACAACTACCGCCTGACGGTGTCCTGGAGATCCTACATTGCAGAAAAATCAAACCAGAGGAGCTATGAGTTTTCGAGTTGTATGCGCGTGGTGCGGCAGGGTTCTCAGAGAGGGTGACATATCTAAATTAGTGTCGCACGGCATCTGTGAAGACTGCGAACAGAAGTTATACGCGAAGTACCCTAGAGAAGCCAAGAAGGAGAAGAAAACATGAGCTTATCTCTGAGACCGGACCGAGTACTGATTAGCTCCGAGGGAGATGCGATTCTGCCGTCTCGCGCCCTCGAGCGCAATATCCTCTGGGATGTCATCTTTATTCGTAAAGACGGTTGGAGCCTTGGTGCTCCGAAGGGTTTGGCGTTTGCAGCGGAGGCGTTGTGGTCTGACGAATGGGTTGCTGTTATCCGAGATGGTGCTGTACACCAGTACTACAAGAAAGGTTAGGCATGCCGACTCTCAACGATGATTGGGAACCCATGAACCCGAGGACGTGTCCTGTCTGCGGCAGCACCTACGTCACTGTTTTGGATGACCGTAACGATGTTGGTGTCTATCGGTGTGATAACTGTGAGCACAGATGGGAGGAGGAAACTCCATGAAAATACAGATCGAAGTCGATACCGACAACGCAGCTTTCGAGGATGATCCCGAAGAGCTGTTTCGAGTTCTCGCAGTCGCTGCGGAGCAGTCCTACAACATAGTGCATGGGCGGGAAACCTCAGGCGTCCTGCGCGACATCAACGGCAACACTGTCGGACATGTCCACATTGGTGACAGCGTCCTGGAGCGTGACGCCATTGCTCAGAAGGCGCGCCAGGAAGAGAAGCGGAAGTGGTTCAAGAAAACCCAAACCAATGAGTTTTGGGAGAGTCTGTGGGAGGGAGTGGATGGAGAAGAGGGTCGTGAGTACATGATGAATGTGTACCACGCCATTTACGATATCTTGGGAGAACGAGGATGAAACAAGAACAAAAAGACATCTGCATCAAGTACCTGGAGGGCGTCATTCGTCGCATCGAGTGCGACGAGTTCTACGGCATGACAATGAACGAGAAGCGCCCGATGATCCCCGACGAGGATGGCAACCCCGTCAGGGATACGGCACATTCGTGCACTCTGGATATTCACTTCGTCGTGAATGAGTCTGTAGTCCACAAGTCGGACTGCGCTATACATAACGGCCCGTACATGGAGCCCGGCCCGTGTAACTGCGGAGCAGGGACGTCGGCTGAAGAGGAACTGAATCAGATCAAAGCCTACCTTCAAGAACAACATAACGTCCAAGAGCCTACGGCAATTCAAGCGGTTATGTATTGCGAAGAGGAATGGACGGACCATTGTGAGGAGATTGAACGTGCGCGAGACAAGGCGGTGAAGACAATAAGACTGATAGCCGCCAGTCTGCCAGGTCCGGTACCTGCGAGTTTCTTCGAGGGCTACCTGGAGAGCAAGAAGGACTGACACCATGCGAGTCTACGCACAGCGTGAAGACAACGGTCAGCGTGTACTGGCTGTACTCGAGTGCGATGGATGCGGTGCCGAGGTTAAGCCGCACCCTGAAATCGCTCAGAGTGGATGGGAGAAGCGTGGTCGGGACAAGGGTCCCGGCACGGAGAAGACTGGATTGGACTACTGTCCGGAGTGCTCCTGAACAGGGAGCGTTGAAGGGGTTAGAATGAAAAAAGAAAGAGAGACCGAGATCCACACCTATCTGCGCCTTCCTCGAGAGGAGTGGCCGCGGGAGGAGCCGCACA
>Ga0164318_10002732_pt1 | contig 16477 bp, 13 predicted proteins | sample GuaBasSedimGuay9_FD_113734 | JGI IMG/M metagenome (GOLD analysis project Ga0164318, IMG submission 113734) | Subseafloor sediment microbial communities from Guaymas Basin, Gulf of California, Mexico - Guay9, Core 4571-4, 0-3 cm | ecosystem: Environmental > Aquatic > Marine > Hydrothermal vents...
AAAAAATAAACAGATTCCGATAAAATCTGTTTTTAATATTTCCCAAAAATAATACAGATTTTTTATTTTAGGAAAAAAGTATCAGAATATTTAAATTAATCAGTAAGTTATTCTTTTTGTAAATAACAATTAATACACCAAAGTTACGTATTTTTTTAACTTCACGTACTTACCTTTTGAATTTTTATATTTTACAATGTAAAGATAGGAAGAAATCGGAGCAAGTTTTCCGTTTTTCAACATTCCGTTCCAACCGATATCAGGATTCATGCTTTCAAATAAGGCCTCACCTAATGAACCGTATATTGTTAATTGATAATCAGATATAAATGCTGCCTTAGGTTTAAAAGTTCTATTTTCATCAATCGTACTTTTAGGATTAAACGCATTGGGAAATATTACGGTTTCATCTTGTTCGGCACAAGTGATATTTGATTTATTTAAAAAATCATTTTCTTTAATTTGTACGTAATAACAAAATTTACCGGAAATTGTTTCTGATAAAAACTGATTTTCATAAAGAGATTGAATATTATCTTCGTAAGAATGATTTCCTGTATTAGTAATTTGATTAAATTGAGAATTATTTTGTGAACGAAAAATTTGATACCGGGAATTTGAATATATATCATTCCATTTCAAAGAATTAATTCGATTACCGGAATATGCTGTTGCAAAAAGAGCAATATTACTTACAGTATCCGATCTGAATACAATATTTCCGCAATAATCAACAGCTGCAATATAATAATAAGCGTTTTTATTAATATCAATGTTTTTATCAGAAAATTTAAGTTTGGTATTATTTATATTTTGCAAATCATCAATCTGCATATAATCAGCATCAGAAAAATAACTTTTAAATAAAAAGTATTGATCAACATCTGCTGTTTCATCACCGGAAAATGAAATATTAAATTCCGAATTATTATAAATTACGGCTGAATCAATCTTCAGAAATGAAGGAAAATTAATTGCTTGTGTTGTAATTAGTTTTAAGTTCGACAAAGATTCGGTTCCGTCATTTCGAACAGCTTTAACATAATAAGTATAATCCGAATTATAATTAGGATTCGTATTAACAAAGACAGTATCATTATAAAATGTTTCGGCTATTTTAATAAAACTCCCGGAATTTTCTTTTCGATAAATTCGGTATTTTAAAAATGAATTCTCCCACCCGATATAATTATTCCAAATAATGGTTACTTTATTTGAACAATAATCATAATTTCCTGACACATATATGGTTTTATGTTTATCACTCGGCAAACTGAAAACCGTATCCGTTCCGTTAATTTTATAGGCCGTTATTTCATAAATTTCCGATTGAATATTAGGAGTTGCCTCACCATAGCTTACTGAGTTATCTTCATAACTGAAAACATTCGAATTCTCAATTCTTTGAACAGTATGCCAAGTATCATTCGGAACGGTGGGATAAGAACGAATAAAACGTTTTACGGCATATCCGTTTAATACAGACGGATTATTAACAGACCAATGAATTACGGGGAGAGAACTTGTTTGATTAACCGTAATAAAATCTATTGTCGGAATTTCAACAGGTTGAGCAAAAAAGAACTTATTTAGAAGAATAAAAATCTGAAAAAAAAGGATATGTTTACAAAACCTCAAAACAGAATGGGTTTATATCAAAGAATCTATTAAACCTTGTGTATACTCATCATCATCATCTTCGTCATCATAGGGTACCAACTCAAAATCAATCTCAAGCATACTTTCATAGTCATCTCCGGCTTCTTCCAAATCTTCGTCATCTTCAGGATAAAACCATCGAATTTTTACATTATGTCCGTCTTCCGAAATCTCTTCAAGACGTAACATAATCATCATTAATATTTTAGAAGAGACTGTATTAAAATAATTCAACTTAAAATTAAACACAGTCTCATCCAAAGGATCTTTACTGTATTCATCCAACCATTCAAATACGGGATCATAAAATTCAATTGCATCCTCCGGACATGTTTTCCCTGAAATCTCAAATTTTCCGGATTCTTTATCTAAAATAATTCCGGGTAAATATCCCTCGGGCTTGTAACTTAAAATATTCATAAAAATACTTTTCTAAAGATACTTCTAATTAATGCAAAAATACAAATAATATTTATAAAAACCTGACATTTTAATAAAATCAATCGAATATTTTTTTCTTCATAATTGCGGAACAAACAGATACTGAAGTTAAGGATACTCCCAGCAAACCATGAAAATTAATACTTTGCCCGGTTAAATATAAATTATTAAATTTTGTATTTATCGGCAATATTGTTTCGGAAATTTTATTGAAATTTTTTAAAATTCCGTAAGCCGACCCTTCGGGGCTTCCTGTAAAATCTTTGAATGTCAATGGTGTAGAAACATAGTATTTATATATTGCATTTGAAAATCCGGGTACTATTTTTTCAACTTCAAGAATAATTCTTTCTGCTTTTTCTCTTTTAAATTTGTAATAAGCTTTCCCCCTCCTTCCGGTTTTTGTATGAACCCATTTTTCATAATCAAACATATTATCTTCACACATTATTTTTATTATTCCTGAGAATTCTTTCTTCTTTCCTGAAACAGGGTGATAAACTAAAATTGATTCATTATTTGAATTGATAAATTTCGGTTTTTTGTCAAATATTATTTTTTTTTCTTTAAGAATGACATTAATAATTAATACCCCCTTTGAATTGGGTAATTCAGAAATTCTTTTTCGATAAAACGATTTTAACAGAGCGGAATCAATTTTAGGTAATAAATTTTGCGGATGAATTGTTGACAAAAAATACTTTGCATGATATTCTAAACCGTCATTACAAACACAATAAGTTACTTTATTTTCTTCGGTTTTTATTTTTGATACCTCTTTATTTGTATATATTATTCCCGAATTTTTATAAATATTATTAATTATAATTTCAATAAAATGCTTTGTTCCTTTTGTAAACATCTCTGCAGATTGTAAAAAAGAACCCGTTATCGCTGCATAAATATATAAAGGCAGAGTCTCAAAGTTATTTCCGTATAATAAAGAATTAAATTTCAGTAAATTCTGTAATTCTTTATTTTTTGTTACGGTTTTTATAAATTCCGATGCACTTTCAGAATAATATTTTTGAAAGGTTTTCGTAAAATTGATATTATCAATGATTAAACTTTCCGATATTTCTTTTATTTTTTCAATAAATGCAATTATTCCCTTTTTTTCTTCCGGAAAATACGATATTAATTGAGTTTTAAAGGCATTAAAATTATTCGGAAGTATAAATTTCTTATTATCGATAATCAGCTCAAAATCCGATATTTCCGAAATTAAAACATCATCTGCAATACCGAAAATTTCAAATAATTTATATTGAATTTGATCTTTTTTACAAGCTCCGAAAAAATTCATTCCTGTGTCTAATGACAACCCGTTTCTTCTAAAAGGTTGAATCATTCCTCCGATATCCTTATTTTTTTCAAGAATACAAACTTTTAATCCTTTTCGACTTAATAAAGATGCGGAAAGCAAACCGCTGAGACCTGCTCCGATTATGATAACATCAAACTTTTCAGACATATTAGGGTAATATTTTCACAAAACTAATGAAACATCTGATTTAATAAAAAAACTCGTAAAATTTAATAAAATTTTCTATATTTGTTTTCTGCTATTCTTACAGCATAAAAAAATGGTGATAAAATACAAAACCGAAGAATCTGCTTTAATATCTGAGTTTGAAAAGTTTCTTTCCGAAAACAAATTTCGTTTTAAAACTGAAGAAAATACAGAAAAAATTCGTAAAGCATTTCTGTTTTCAAAAAAGGCACATGAAAACATGAAACGTCAGAACGGTGAATTATATATAAATCACTGTTTAAAAGTAGCTAAAACCGTTGTTGTTGATTTCGGTCTCGGAACAACCTCAGCTATTTCAGCTTTACTACATGATGTACCCGTTAAAACAGAATATACTTCAGAAGATATAAAAAATCGTTTCGGTGCAAAAGTTTTTAATATTATTGAAGGTCTTATAAGAATTAAAAATGCTGAGTATTTTGAAAATAACTCGGAAGCATCTACGTTCAGACAAATTTTAATTTCAATATCAGATGATATCAGAGTCATATTTATCAAAATTGCTGATAAATTGGATAATATCAGAACAGTTGATTCATTATTACCTAAAAATAAGCAAAAAAGTATTTATGAAACTATAAATATATATGCACCCATTGCCCATCGAATCGGATTATATAATGTAAAAGACGAAATGGAAGACATTTGCCTGCGCCATACTAATCCGTACATCTACAATCAAATCCAGGAACGACTGCAAACATCTGAACGTGAACGTCTTCAGTTTATAAATCGTTTCATCAAACCGATAAAAGAAAAGCTTGATACAAATAATATTAAATATAAGATAAACGGCCGCCCAAAAACGATATATTCCATTTGGAAAAAAATGGAAAAGAAAAAAGTCAGTTTTAATGAAATATATGATTTATTTGCCGTCAGAATTATTTTTTCACCTCAAAATAAGGACGATGAAAATTATGAAGCGCTTCAAATCGGTTCCTTAATTTCTGATTTATACCCCGAAAAAAAAGAACGTAAACGAAATTGGTTACAAATTCCGAAAAAAACAGGTTACAGAGCCTTGCATATTACGGTTATGAGTGATGAAGGTCAATGGGTAGAAATTCAGATCCGTTCGGAAGAAATGCATGAAGCAGCTGAGCATGGTTTGGCGGCTCATTGGAAATATAAGGGCTTAAAAGAGAAAAAAACCGAATTTGACGAAAAAATTCAAGATATCTTAGATTTTTTAAATGAAGATAATTCGTCGGCTATTACATTTATTGATAATCTGAAAATAAACTTATTTAATCCCGAGATTTTTGTTTTTACACCAAAAGGTAAAGTAATCAATCTTCCGAACGGTGGTACTGTTTTAGATTTTGCATTTAAAATTCATACGGATGTCGGATTAAAATGTATTGCCGGGAAAGTTAACGGAAAAACACAAGCACTTAATAAAGAGCTTAAAAATGGTGATCAAATTGAAATTATAACCACTAAAAAACAACAACCGAAACGAGAATGGTTAAATTTTGTAAAAACTCAAAGAGCTATTTATACTATAAAAAGAATTTTCCGAGAGGATATTCAAAAAAGTATTGATAAAGGAGAAGAAATAATTGAGTACTTACTTAAAGAACGAGGTATTGATAATATCGGAAAATGTATTGATAATTTAAGTAAAGAATTTGAATACATTAATAAAGATCGTTTTTTAGAAGATATCGGTGAAAATAAATTAACACGCGAAAAACTTAAAGAATATATTAAAATTCATTGCAAAAAAGAAAAACAAGTTCGTTTTTGGAATATTAAATTACCTTTTTCGGGTTCCGATAAAAAAACAAATCCAAACGAAACACAATTATCGGATTACTACCAATTGGCAGATTGCTGCTCACCGCTTCCGGGAAAAGATATTATCGGGATACACAATTTTTCAAAAAATAAAATAATTATTCATGACGCCAAATGCCCGACAGCTATAGCCGATTTAGCTTTCGGAGAAAAAGCAATAAACGTAAAATGGAATTCACAAACTAAAATTTCCATTCTTAAAGAATTTATAATACAAGGAAGGGATGAACCCGGCATACTTAATAAAATAATTTCTACAATCTCAAAAAATCTTTCCGTAAATATAAAATCAATAAATTTTGATACGGAAAAATCAAATTTTAAGGCTAAAATTAAACTATATACAATGCAGGAAGATTTTACGGAAAATTTAATGAAACAACTGAAAAAAATTCCTGCTGTTAATAATGTTGAAATTATAAATTAATATTTTTTATTCTCTTATTTATTTATACTAATTTTAACCGTTAATTTGAAATTATGGAAAAACCCGATATTATTAAAACCGTATTAGAAATTTTTACCGAATATCTTGACACCAAAGGACATCGAAAAACACCCGAACGAAATGCCATTTTGGAAGAAATATATTCTCGAGAAGGGCATTTTGACATTGAAACTTTATACATTTCAATGAAAAATAAAAATTATCGTGTCAGCAGAGCAACCATTTATAATACCGTTGACCTTTTACTTGACAGCAACTTAATTATAAAGCATCAATTTGAAAAAAATATTGCTCAATTTGAACGTTCGTATAAATACAAACAACACGATCATATGGTTTGCGATAATTGCGGAAAAATCATTGAGTTTTGCGACCCGCGAATTCAAAATATTCAGTCAACCATCAGTAAATTAATGAATTTCAAAGTGAAATATCATTCGTTGTATTTTCACGGTATTTGTGAAGAATGCCAAAAAAATGAATAAACCGACTTTGACTTTTAAACATCCAAAGGTTATAAAACGTCAAAATATATAAAATTATACTTCTAACTTTCAACTTATTAAATGAAAACAGATGTTCTTTTAGGATTGCAATGGGGTGACGAAGGCAAAGGAAAAATTGTCGATGTACTCAGTCCGAATTACGATATAATAGCTCGATTTCAAGGCGGACCTAATGCCGGGCATACGCTTATTTTCAACAATCAAAAATTTGTTTTACATCTTATCCCTTCGGGGATCTTCAGAGAAAATACTTTGAATGTTATCGGTGCCGGCGTTGTTTTAGATCCTGTCATTTTCATGGAAGAAGTTGAACAAATCGAGAAAACAGGCAGAAATATTTCAAAAAATTTATTAATTGCCGAAAAAACGAACCTTATTCTACCCACACATCGTATTTTAGATGCTGCAAATGAAACTGAGCTCGGCAAAGCAAAAATCGGTTCTACAGGTAAAGGCATAGGTCCGGCTTATGCTGATAAAACAAGCAGAAATGCCCTCAGAACAGGAGACATTACCCTACCCGACTTCAAGGAAAAATATAATACTTTAAAACAAAAACATCTTAAAAGATTAAAAATTTACGATTTTGATTTTGATATTTCCGACTATGAACAAAAATGGTTTGAAAGCATTGAAAAGTTAAAACGCTTTAAATTTATGAACGGAAGTGAATTTTTTAATAAAGCATTAGCAGAAGGTAAAAAAATACTTGCCGAAGGCGCACAAGGAACTTTGCTGGATATCAATGCAGGTACTTATCCTTTCGTAACATCTTCAACGGTAACATCTGCAGGCGTTTGCACAGGACTTGGTATTGCCCCGAATAAAATCGGAGAAGTTTTCGGAATTGTAAAAGCATACACAACACGTGTGGGCAGCGGACCGTTTCCGACTGAACTTTTTGACGAAGACGGAAAAAAATTACAAGAATTCGGACATGAATACGGAGCTACAACCGGCAGAAAAAGACGTTGCGGTTGGCTCGATTTAACAGCCCTGAAATACGCCGTGCAAATAAACGGCGTAACGGCTCTCATATTGACCAAAGCCGACATCTTATCCGAATTCGACACCTTTAAAGTTGCTGAATATTACGAATTAAACGGTAAAAAAATCGATTATTTCCCTTATGAAATTACCGATGATTTAAAACCCGTTTACAAAAGTTTTAAAGGTTGGAAATCGGACATTTCACACTGCAAAACAAAAGACGATTTTCCGAAAGAGCTGAAAGAATACATCAAATATATTGAAAAAGAAACAGGCATTCCCGTAAAAATCATTTCTACCGGTGCCGACAGAGATGATACGGTTATTGTGTAAGTTGAAAGTTGGAAAATTCATTAGCATTGTAAGAAATCGTCATTCAATATTCAATTATTTGTAATAACGAATATCGAACAAGGAATAATGAAAAAAAAAGTCAGAAATTTAAATTTATTAACAAGTATTATACTTTTTTACTTTGCCCTTTTAACTTTCAACTAACTTACAATCTCGCCAAAGCCATAAAAATCGCATGAAGCGAAACGGTAATAAACAGCCAAATATTTCTTGAAGTTTCCGGTGAGAATTTAAACAATTTGTATTTTATTGAACCGGCATGACAAGAAGTAATACAATCACCGCATAAGGTACAGGTAATACCGGGTTTTCCGCTTTTTATATCTTCCGGATTTAATGCATCGTAACGGCAATAACTTGTGCAGACATTACACAAAGTGCAACTGCTTTCTTCAATATACATTCGAAAGGGATTAATAAATCGGGCATAATTAATAAAAGTCCCTATCGGACAATAACTTGTACAATGCACCATTTTACCTTTTCTTCTGCTGAATAAAAGAATTATTAAAATCCCGATAATTCCGAAAGCACCTCCGGCAACAGCTGCCCAAGTGTATGAAACTCCGCTCAGTCGCATTATTAATGCACCAAAAACAATCAATACCGCCGTTGTTACTTTAAGGGCTGTTTTGTGTTTAATTTTTCCTTTTTCGGGTTTTCCTTTCGCAAGTAAATTATCCAATGCCCCGAAATAACACAAATGACTGCACCAAGCAGGACCTGATAAAATAATCGTACTCAAGAACAATATAGTCATAAAACCGATTTGATATCTGAAAATCGGACCGCCTATAATCAATGCCGGAACAGGCAGATGTAATTTTCCTGCAGTCATTAAAAAAGTATGAAAACCGGAAATTCCCAATATTAATTGAGAAAAAAATACGAATGAAAACAAACCCCAAGTATATTTTCGCCATTTGGCAACATTGCCGGGATTATGCATAAACCAAACAACTACTGCACCGTATAGCGAAATAAAAAATATCTCAATCCAACCGGCACCTTCATGAAAACGTTCTGCCAAAAGCATTGTTTTTTCAACTTTCAGCTGAACCATGCTTAAGTTCAAAGCAACAAATGCAAAAACAGAAAATGCAAGGATAAATTTAGCTCGATTATTAGTATTGAAAGATTTAATTTTCATCTGTAAGATTAAAGGATGCAAAAGTATTACTTATTCATTTTATTACAAATAAAAAAGACAGCCGAATTGACTGTCTTTTTGTGGGCGATACAGGAGTCGAACCTGTGACCCCTTGGGTGTAAACCAAGTGCTCTGAACCAACTGAGCTAATCGCCCTAATAAATGCTTTTCCTTAAAAGCGGATGCAAATATATATGAAATATTTTTTCTGCAAAAAAAATGTGCCTTTATTTTAAAAATATATGTCCGTAAACATATCAATTAATATTAATCTTATTAATTTATTAAAGTAACTTTGCATAAAATTTAAAAACTTAATCATGGCTAAAATAACCAAAGAAGATGCTTTAAAGTATCATTCGGAAGGCAGACCGGGAAAAATTCAGGTCATACCGACAAAACCTCACAGCACACAACGCGATTTAGGATTAGCATACACACCCGGTGTAGCAGATCCTTGTCTTGAAATTGAAAAGAATGAGGATGACGCATATAAATATACGGCAAAAGGAAATCTTGTTGCCGTTATATCAAACAGCACCGCTGTTCTGGGTCTCGGAGATTTAGGTGCCGTTGCCGGGAAACCGGTAATGGAAGGAAAAGGTCTTCTGTTTAAGATTTTCGGTGATATTGATGTTTTTGATATTGAAATGGATACAAAAGACATTGATAAGTTTGTTGAAGCCGTTAAAATCATTTCTCCGACTTTCGGCGGAATTAATTTGGAAGATATTAAAGCACCCGAATGTTTTGAAATTGAAAAACGCCTTAAAGAAGAATTGGATATTCCGATAATGCATGACGACCAACACGGAACAGCAATTATTTCTTCAGCTGCAATGGTTAATGCCATTGATTTAGCAGGTAAAAAATTTGAAAATGTAAAATTAGTTGTTAGCGGAGCCGGTGCTGCTGCGATGGCTTGCACAAATCTTCTTATTTCTTTGGGACTAAAAAAGACCAATGTGGTTATGTGTGACAGCAAAGGTGTTATCAATGACAAAAGAAAAGATATTAACATATACAAAAAAAATTACGTTACAAAACGAAAACTTGATACTTTAGAAGATGCTATTAAAGGTGCCGATATCTTTTTCGGATTATCAACAAAAGATGTATTATCAAAAGATATGGTTAGATCGATGGCAAAGAATCCTATTGTTTTTGCTATGGCTAATCCGGATCCGGAAATTTCTTATGAAGATGCCATTGATGCAAGAGATGATATTATAATGGCAACCGGGCGATCCGATTATCCGAACCAAGTTAATAATGTTTTAGGATTTCCTTTTATTTTCAGAGGTGCTTTAGATGTAAGAGCAACAGCAATTAATGAAGAAATGAAAATAGCTGCCGTATATGCTTTGGCTGAATTAGCTAAAGAAGACGTTCCGGAAGAAGTTACAAATGCTTATAATGCCAAGCATTTAGTTTACGGTAAAAATTATTTAATTCCCAAACCCTTAGATCCCAGATTAATATCAAGGGTTTCTCCGGCTGTAGCAAAAGCTGCAATGGATTCCGGCGTTGCAAAAAAACCGATTAAAGATTTTGAAAAATACACAGAAGAACTCAGAGAAAGAACGGGAACAGGAAATAAATTAATCAGAAAAATCTATTCACAAGCAAAAATTAATCCTAAACGACTTGTATTTGCCGATGCTGATAATTACAATGTCTTAAGAGCAGCTCAAATATGTATTCATGATAATATTGCAAAACCGATTTTACTCGGAAATAAAGAAACAATTCATAAAATTATTGAAGAATACAATTTTACTGATCTTCTTACAGAAGCTGAGATTATTGATCCTTCTTCAGCAGAAGAATCTGACAGACGTAAAAAATACAGTCAATTCTTATTCGAAAAACGTTATCGTAAAGGAATCAGAGAAAAAGATGCATTAGAAAAAATGTATAACAGAAATTATTTCGGCAGTATGATGATAGAACACGGAGAAGCAGATGCTTTTGTTGCAGGTTATGCAACAAAATATAAAGATGTTGTAAAACCCGTTTTAGAAGTAGTCAGATGCAATCAACAAATAGAACATATTGCAGGAATGTATATTGTAATTACTAATAATCGTCCGTTATTTTTTGCTGACACAACAATTAACGAACGCCCTGATGCTCAAACATTAGTGAATACAACTTTAACCATTAACAGTGCTATTAAGTGGTTAGGAGAAAAACCAATTATTGCAATGTTATCTTATTCAAATTTCGGATCTTCCAGAACAGGAAGTCCTGAAAGAGTTAAAGAAGCTGTTAAAATATTACATAAAGATTATCCTGAAATAATTGTTGACGGAGAGATGCAGGCAAATTTTGCACTTAATACCGAATTACGTGATAAACATTTTCCGTTTTCAAAATTAAAAGGAAAGAATGTTAATACTTTAATTTTTCCGAACTTAAGTTCCGGTAATATTTCTTATAAAATAATGCAGGAAATAGGCGGTGCTGAAGTTATCGGTCCTGTTATATGCGGCATAAAACGACCAATTCATGTTGTTCAGCTTGGTTCTACCGTCAGAGAAATTGTAAATATGGCAGCTATTGCTGTTGTTGATGCACAAAATCCGCAATCAAGTAATTTATAAAATATTTAGTTTAGTTCCGGACTGTCTGAGTATAATAACTTAGGCAGTCTTTTTTATTTTTGAAGTATTGAATCGAAGTTTTATTACTCCCCAAAATGCTTCGCTGAATATACCGCCGCTCATTTTTGAATTTCCTTCTGTTCTGTCAGTAAATATAATAGGTACCTCTGTTATTTTATAACCTAATTTAAAAGAACGAAATTTCATTTCAATTTGAAAACCGTATCCTTTCATATGGATATCATCAATTCCGATAGTTTCCAAAACATCTCTTTTATAACAAACAAAACCGGCTGTTGTATCTTTTATTTTCATCCCTAATACAGTCCTGACATACATTGAGGCATAATATGACATTAAAATACGTCCTAAAGGCCAATTTACCACACTGATTCCTTTGATATATCTGGAACCTACGGATAGATCCGCACCCTTGTTTTTACAGGCATCATAGAGATTGATTAAATCATGCGGCGGATGAGAAAAATCAGCATCCATTTCAAAGATAAAATCATATTTTTTATCAATTGCCCAATGAAAAGCAGTGATATAAGCTGTTCCGAGACCAAGTTTTCCTTCGCGTTCAATAAGAAATAATTTTTCGGGAAAATTATTTTGCAATTTTTTAACAATATCAGCAGTTCCGTCAGGTGAACCGTCATCAACAATCAAAATATGAAATTCTTTTTTAAAAGAAAATACTTTACGAATAATATTCTCAATATTTTCTTTTTCGTTATAGGTCGGTATTATTACAATGCTGTCAGACACAATAAAAATTTTACGGTTTTAGGATTTTTAACTTGTCAAAAGTATCTTTTTTCCGTAAAAAATAAGAAAAAACAATACTTTTTTGATAAATTTCTTTATGGTTGATAGTCTTAAAGTTCTGATTTTTACGTTTTTTAAGAGTTCTTCTTATTTGCAAATAAAAACTGAAATGAGCTTTAATCACGGCCAAAAAGAAACTGAATTTTAAACTGACAAGATAAACAATCCCGGATAAACCGTCAAGAATTAATCGAGAAAAAATCACCGGAAAAATCTTATGTCTGGGCAAATTTTTCAACAGCAAAAGCAGATTATTCCTGTAGTTTAAAAAAATTTTATGAGGGTTATTATTGGGCAAGGTCCCGCCGCCGACATGATAAACCACACATTCCGGATTAATTACTACACGATAACCGGCATTTTTAAAACGCCAACATAAATCGATTTCTTCCATATGTGCAAAAAAATCATTGTCAAGCCCTCCGAATTGTTTATACAAATCAGCTCTTACAAACATTGCTGCACCGCTTGCCCAAAAAGTATCTTTTACGTCATCATATTGTCCCTTGTCCTCTTCGGTTTTATCTAAAATTCTGCCTCTGCAAAACGGATAACCGAATTTATCAATATATCCGCCTGATGCTCCGGCATATTCAAATTGTTTTTTATTATTATAAGCCAAAATTTTAGGCATTGCAGAAGCAATTGTATTATCAGAATCCATCATCTCAATAATCGGACTTATCCAATTTTCCGTCACTTCTACATCAGAATTTAACAATACAAAATATGTTGCATCAATTTGTTGTAATGCTTTATTGTAACCACCCGTAAAACCGTAATTTTTATCAAATAAAATTAATTTAACTTCCGAAAAATCATTTTCCAACACCGAAACAGAATTATCGGCTGAACCGTTATCGGCAACAATTATTTCAATATCTTCCGATTTTGAATACTTAATTACCGACGGTAAAAATTTCTTTAAATATGTTACACCGTTCCAATTTAATATTACGATTGCAATTTTAATTTTCACTTAAGTTTTTTATATAGTGAATATTTCTTTAGATCGATATCTGATTTTACAAAATTTGTATCCGAAAAAATTTTCTTTTCCGTCAAAAACCATTTAGTATCTTTTTTTCTTGACAAACTGTATTTACCGTATCTTTGCATGTATGCATATAACGACCAATCGTTAAAAAGTTCATCCGAAATTGATATTTCTTCTTTTTCGGGAATAAGCTTGGTCATTTTATAAATATCTGAAATTTTATCAATATCTCTTCCTTGTTTTCCGGCAAATATAAAAATCATAATTATACTTACAACTAACAAGCCATATGATAAAGGGATAAAAAATCTTTTCTTAAAGAAAGAAACAAAAGCCGGAAAAGTTTCAATTATATTTATAAAGAAAAAGCTGACAGAAATTGCTAAAAAAGGTAATGCCGGAACAATATAAAAACTTCTTTGTTTCATACTGACCATTATTGGTAATATACCTGAAAGTGCAATAAAAAAGAAAAAAAGGCCGGTTTTTAAATTATTATTCTCAAACTTAATTTTTACTTTTTTAATTTTTGCAATAACAAAAAATATCATTAAAGAAATTACTGATATGATCATTTCATTTAACATTCTGCCTACAATAAAAAGTCTGCTGTTTACAGTTTTTACATTTTCTAAACTCCCTATAACTTGTTTATGAAAATATTGAAATAAACTATCCTTTGCTTCGTCAGAAAACAGAATAAATAAAATTAAAGGAAAGATTGTAAAAAATACCAATATAAAAGTATCAATAAATGCCCTTTTAAAAGATATTTTTTTGTAAATCAGCCAATAAAAGAAAACGACTCCCCAAATAAATAATGCGGGAAATCCTTTACTCATAAAAGCAGCAAATAAAAATATTCCTGATATGAAAAGGAATAGTATTCTATTCTGCTTAAAACTTTTTATCACAAAAAATGCAGATAATAAAATAAATACAGTCATTGTATTTTCAAGCATATTATTTGCAAAGGTCCAAATTGTTAACGGAAATGAAAGCCAAACAAATAAAGATATTGAAGAAAGTGCTTTTTTATTTGTAAAGTTATTTATTATTTGAATAATTAGGAAACCGCTTACAATACCCGTAAACAGTGAGTAAATACGCTCAGCATAAATAGTATCTCCGGAAATTTTAAAGAATAAAGATTCAATTGCTAAAGCCAGCGGCGGATGTTCATTAAATTCAGAAAATAAAGTATCGGAAAACCGGAGATGCCAAAATGAACCGTTACCTTCAGCTAAATTTCTTGATATTACGGCATAAATAGTCCCGTCCATAAACATGCCGTCAGTAAACAATGCAGGGGTTAATAATATTATAAAAAATGCTAAAAACAGAATGTATGAATATGGGTTTATTTTATGAAACATTTTACAAATTATATGAAAAATTTTTTAATAAATTCGAAATTTCATCTCTTACTTTTCTGTATTCCGACATAATTTCTTCATTAGTTCCTCTTACTTCAAAAGGGTCTTTAACTTCAAAATGTATTTCTTTTTTAACATTCAAATCTCTGCATTTTTTCTTTGCATTTTCAGAAAGTGTAATTAAATAATCAAAATATTCATTTTTAAAAAGTTTGATATTTTTCGGATAATTTTTACTTATATCAATTCCTATTTCCGGCATTACTTTTACGGCAAAATGACTGATTTCTTTCTCCGGTTTTATTCCTGCAGAAAAAACTTGCAAATTTTTATCAAATGATTTTAAAATTCCTTCTGCCATTTGGCTTCGACATGAATTACCGGTGCAAACAATAAGAATTTTCACAATTTAAAATTTAATTTGAATTAATGACTTTGCCCGATCCGGTAATCATTGAGTTTACTGAAGGATTTCCTTTATAATAAACATTTCCGCTTCCGCTTATGGTAACAAATAAATTATCTTGTGCATAAACGTTGCAATCTCCTGATCCTGAGATATCTATTTCAGATTTTTTACTGAAAAATTTAAATGCATCGTAATTTCCCGATCCGGAAACAGAAATTGTTTGATCAATTGTTCCGCCTTCCAGATAGATATTTCCAGAACCGGAAATTGAAATATCTGTGTTTTCAGAATTAATAAGTAAATCGATATCACCGCTTCCGGGAATTTTTAAATTTAAATTATTCACATCAAATGTATCATCTGAATATATATTTCCCGAACCCGAAAGAACAACACTCTCAAAAGTCGGAATTGTAATATAAACGGTCAATTCTTTATGCGTTCGAACGTTTTTATTAAAATCAATTTTCCATTCTCCGGATTTTATTTTGGTTTTGATATTATCAATAATGTTCTCTTGTCCTTCAATTTCAACTTTTTGAACATCGCCTTTACTTAAAACAACATCTGCATCAATTGCCATATCAATTTTTGTAAATTCCTGTAAATTAATATCTTTTGTAATCGTATCACCCGAACCTTTTATACCGAATAATGAATTATTGCAATTGCTCAATAAAAGTACAGAAATAATTAAAATTGATACTAAACCGAAAATTTTATTGAATTTACTCATATTTAGATATTTAAATTTATAAAATAAATGATAAATTAATTATATGCAAATATAATTTTTTTTATTAATAATAATATCTCTACTTTTGTGAATGAATATTCATTTACAATATGAGAGAAACAGATTTAGTTAAATTAGAAGAAGTCAAATCAGCAGCATTAAAAACGATTGTCGAAAAGGGTTATCACGGAGCAACCATTTCACTAATCGCCAAAAAAGCCGGAGTTTCTGACGGATATTTGTACAGACATTATGCAAATAAAATTGAATTAATAAAAGATTTATTCAAAGAAAATATGGGACATTTTCACAATTTAATTTTTGAATTAATTGAAAGTGAAAATAAAATTTCGGATATTCTTAAAAAAAGTTTCGCCTTTTTAGCTGAAACCGGAAAACATACTCCTGAAGTAACAGCATTTATATTTATTATGGATCATGACCATAATTTTGAATTTCCGGAAGATGTTAAAGACAATTTTATAAAAATCGGACAAAAACTTTGGGACAAAGGCATTCAAACCGGTGAGATAAGTAATAAAAGAAATGTTGAGGATGTTCTTACTATTACATTCGGATTGCCGGTAAAAATGTTGGAAATGAGACGAAAGGGAATTATATCAAACAAATTAATCAG
>Ga0164318_10002733_pt1 | contig 16469 bp, 14 predicted proteins | sample GuaBasSedimGuay9_FD_113734 | JGI IMG/M metagenome (GOLD analysis project Ga0164318, IMG submission 113734) | Subseafloor sediment microbial communities from Guaymas Basin, Gulf of California, Mexico - Guay9, Core 4571-4, 0-3 cm | ecosystem: Environmental > Aquatic > Marine > Hydrothermal vents...
CAGCCCGGCCTGCTTCTGCAATTCCAAATAATGGTCTATATTATTAAGGGTGTCGGACTTGAAAGTCTTCATCCCGATTTTGTAATCTTCTTCATTATCAATATTGAGGTTTTTTTCCTTGAAATAAACCCTCTTTGTGTTGGCTTTTTTAGCGTTTACCGCGAGTTCTTTCATACAGTAAGCGAGTCTGTCTTTTAAATGGTCCTGCCCGAACTCTTCAAGAAAAACCTTCAGTACCTCTTCCAGGTATATTTCTGTTTCATGGGGAAGGGTATAGGTCTTGATAGAGAGAGGAATTGAGTTCCTTGCTGCTTTTTTGACTTTTTCTTTATCCAATGCTTTTGTCATGTATGAGACTCCCTGCGTATGCTATAGCTTAATAATATCTTGATTTAATCAATTGTCAAGACATTAGTTCTAACTGTAGTTTTTTATAAGGTGAGCAATTTCCTTCAGTCTCGACTCAACAAGGTTGTTAATGGTATGAGCCGGGAAATTACCCTTTTTGTTCCTTTCTCCTGCAGTCATTCCTGTCAAAATCTCCATTCCTTCATCGATGGTTTTAATAGGGTAGATGAAAAAGCGCTTTTCTTTGATATCAGTGCATATTTCATCGGGAAGTGTCAGGTTTACAATATTCTGGTGAGGAATAATGACCCCCTGATCTCCGGTAAATCCCAATCTTTTACATATTGTATGAAAACCGGTGATCTTTTCCGTAATCCCGCCTACAGGCTGAACCTGTCCCATTTGGTTTACTGAGCCAGTTACAGCTATGGATTGTTTTATCGGTATATCGGCTATTGCGGACAGAAGAGCATAGATTTCGGTGGATGAAGCCGAGTCTCCGTCAACTTCTCCGTAGGACTGTTCAAAACAGATACTGGCAAAGAATGAGAGAGGGAAGTCACGGGCATACTTTTTCCGAAGATAGCCCTCTATAATAAATACTCCTTTATCATGTATATCTCCTGAAAGACCGACTTCCCTTTCGATGTTTACAAGCCCTTCACTTCCGGGAGAGACCTGGACCGATATTACCAGGGGGCTGCCGAAGCTGTAAAACCCTCTATCATGAACCGCCAGGCCGTTTATTCTGCCCGCAGATTCTCCGCTTACTGACAGCAGAATATCTCCTGAATCAATAAACTCAACGAGTTTTTCTTCAGGAAGGTTATGGAGGTAATCCCTCATCCGGAGGGTTTTTTTCACAGATTTACCGGTAACCACTCCCTCATGGTCTTTTTGAGCCCAGTATGAAGCTTCCCGTAACAGATCAGCAATGAGAGAGAATCTGGTTGAGAGCTTTCTTTTGTGTTCTGCAAGCCTTATTCCGTAACTGATAATTTCGATAATGCCGGTTATATCGGGGGCAGAAAGCTTTTCATCTTCCACAATCATGTTCATGAACCCAATGTACTGCTTTATATTGTCATCGTTTAAATCCATTTCCGAGTCGAATTCCGCAGAAATCTTAAAAAATTTCTGGAAATCTCTGTCGTTGTTGTAGAGAATCTCATAGAGGTTTTCATTTCCCACCATGAGAATTTTAGTGTTTATTTTTATGGGAGAGGGCTTTATGGAATTATTTTGAAGGTTGAAAGCATTGCTCTGAATCTGTATCTCAACCTCTTCGGTCTGGAGAGCTTTTTTTAGATTCTCCCAGGTCCCCTCCTCTTTCAGCACATCTTCTGCCTTGAGGATTATAAACCCGCCCGAAGCCTGTATCAGCGAACCGGCACGGATCATAAGGAAGTTTGTTCTGCTCTCTCCATTAAGATCTATTTTTGTCTCAATAGATCCGAACAGGTTGGTGTACCGTGGATGATTCTCGTAAATTACCGGAACTTTTTCAGACCTTGAATGGTCAACAATAATATTGACGCCGTACCGGAGAAGATCAGTGGGATTATCCCCTTCTTCCTCCTCCTCCTGATTACCGGTAAAAATGAAAAGATTCTGAATGACATCTTCTTCGAAGTCTGTCAGATAGGTAATAACTTTGTCTTCTGCATAATTTTCCTTTATTTTGCGGAAAAGTCTTTCTATTTCCGGTTTTACCGTCTTTATTCTCAGCTGCTGGAGTTTTTTCTCAAGTTCAAGCTGAAGATCGTTTATGTCAATGAAAAGATGGCGCATCTCCTCCATGTAGCTATAGTAATGTTTACGCTGTTCATTCCAATAGTCCTCATCTACTGTACCTTCCCGGACAAACTCAAGAAGCTGATCAAAAGAGACAGTTTTACCCCTCCATATTGGATGTATATCCGTTGTTTCTTCATCATCCTCGGATACCTTTACTATTTGAAAGCTGTTTTCTTTTAATTTCTGCTCGAATTCAGAGAGAATCCTGTTTTCAGTACGCTCGAAATCGGATATATATTCATCTCTGGTCCCGCTGTAAATTCTCTTGCTCAGGATGCCGGTTATGCTTTTTTTAAGATCCTCCACGAGAGTGTGGATACTTTTTTTAAAATGGGAACCCTCTCCTTTATTCAGGTACAGCACCATGGGGCTGTCGGGAGTTTTAAAGTTGTAGACATAAACAATGTCTTTAAGATCAGAAGTGGACCCTGAATGGTTGTTGAGGATTTTCTTGATTGCAGTTATTCTACCGGTACCGGAAATTCCGGTAACAAAGATATTATACCCCTTCCCTTTTATCTCTGTTCCCATTTCAAGGGCCTTCACTGCTCTGGGCTGTCCAATTATCATGGATGATTCGCTGCTGTTTATCAGAGATTTGATTTTTTCTTCATTTAGTTTTACAGATATATCTTCAACGGATAGTGTGTAATGATTCATATATTCACTATTAGATTCTATTCTTTCAATTGTCAAGTTGTTGGAGAGTATGTATACTGACTAACATGGATTTAAACGAATTTGACCGATATATTAAATCTGTTCTGGATATGGATTCCACTGCAGGTATAGATCTCTCCATAAACGGTATTCAGGTTGAGCGGAAAAACAGAACCATAAAAAAGGTTGCTTTTGCGGTGGATGCATGTATGGAAGTTTTCGAGCAGGCTGAACAGAAAGGTGCAGACCTGGTATTTGTTCACCATGGCATCTTCTGGGGAAAACCGGTACCCGTAACCGGAGGAATGTATAGAAGGATATCCTACCTTGTGGAAAAGGACATTGCCCTCTATGCTGCCCATCTACCCCTTGATATTCATCCGGAACTCGGAAACAATGCAGGATTAGCTCTGGCATCAGGTCTTAAAAATCTGGTTCCCTTTGGAGTGTATAAGGGAATAACTATAGGAGTTAGGGGGGAGTTTGACGTACCCCAAAGCATTGAGAGTATTATCGATTCATTAGGGTTGACTTCGGGGGAGTGTCTTGGGGTTTTGCCTTTTGGGAAGAAACAGATAATTACTGCGGGAGTAATTGCAGGCGGCGGTACCCGTGAGGTGGAACAGGCTCTTTCAGAGGGGCTCGATCTTTACATTACCGGGGATGTGGCTCACGAGGTTTATCATCTTTGTCTCGAAGGGGGAATAAACATGATAAGCTGCGGTCATTACAATACCGAGACCTTCGGACCAAGACTGATGATGAAAAAAGTGCAGAGGGATACCTCCCTGGAATGTTTTTTTATAAATGCTCCTACAGGATTATAGAATGGTGCAATATTTAGCAAAGAGTAAGATAAAGCCCTATATACTGACATTTCTGATTCTCATTTCCGATCAGGTAACGAAAGCTTTGATCGTAAATAAAATTCCGTACCATACAGTCGGATGGTCTTTTCGGGGTGGATTTTTAAGAATAATTCATACCCGAAACCTGGCGGTTGCTTTCAGTATGGGGGATAATTTCCCTCATATTGTAAGATTTGTTCTCTTTACCATTGTTCCGGCTGTTGTGCTTATTCTCCTGTCGATCTATTTTTTAAAGAGTAAAGCGTTTACTCCTCTACAAAGTTGGGCGGTAGCAGGTATCATAGGCGGTGGATTTGGAAACCTTACAGACAGGATCTTCAGACCCATGGGGGTTGTAGATTTCATTGATGTAAAATTTTACGGGATTTTCGGTTTAGAGCGTTGGCCTACCTTCAATATTGCGGATGCCAGTGTTGTTGTATGCGGAATCCTGCTTTTTATAGCATATATAACGGAGGATAGAAAAAAGAATGAATAAGAAACTCAATACTGTGCTGTTTTTACTGGCAGCTTCAATCTACAATATAATTGCAATGATTGTCATTATAGTTCTTCTACTCTTTATTGTATCCAGGTTTATTACTGAACAGGCTACTCCCGGCATTGCCTCGGGTATTTTTATATTTATTTTTATACTGGGGATTGCCGGCAGTTTTTTTATCTATCACCGGACAATCAAGTATCTTTCAAGAAAGATAGACTTTGATAAGTACTTCATGCCATTGATACGCAGCAGGAAAAAATGAATCAATAACCGTCTGTCAGCGACCTGTTTATATCTTTCTTGTAAAGTTCATTGTACACAAAACCTCTTTGACGCAGCTTCTCCCTGAGTTCCTGTGGAAACGGAATGTATCTCCAGAAAACACTCCTTGATCCCCTCTCCATTTTCTGGGTTCCCTCACTTTCTTTTGTAATCCAGAGGATGTAGTCCTGTATGAAGTATTCTTTGACATCTCCCCTGAGCTTTTTCTCGGTAAACCACTGATAGTATCTTCCTGTAAGACCTTCTTCCATCCAGTAATGTTGGGCTTTTTCCTTTGCAACCTGCCATCTGAGATCTGCAGCCGCTGCAAGCACAGCTGTTCTCAGGTCTTTGGGAAACATCGGGACTGCAATTCTTCCTCTGCTCGTCGCTCTGTTGAATTTCTCAAAAGGCTCCCAGCATATTCCTTTATCCCCGTAGGCCGGTACGATAATAACATAGGGAACAATTCTTGTTGTCTCCCTTTTGAAAGTACGTTTGAAAAGTCCGGGATCAAGGGCTTCGATTGCCGCAAACTCGCTGATTATATTTTCACGTGTTCCAATATCCCTGATATTGGTTTTAAAGTATTGTTTCATAAGGATAGGGACGTGATTCCCCTGTCGGCCGATGCACATTTTTATCATCTGCCGGACAGTGTTAAACTCTTCTTCCAGGGTTTTTGTACTTACCGTGATGATCTCGCCGTTTTCAGCTGCTTTTTCTTTCATTTGCTCCAGCTGAGCCGTTGAGGCTTCAAGATGTTTATAACTATCAGCAATCTGTTTATCGATAGTTCCCAGGAATTTGCATGCACTGGTTATATCTCCAAGAAGAGCTCTCTGATCGGGGGAGTAGGGTGCCTTCATATTGTCAAATCCCGGCTGATAATTATGAGTCATAAGACCTTTTATTTTCCCCAGTAGCTCCTCTTCTGCCATCTCCATTTGAGTTAGTTTGTTCCGAATGGAAGAAATTTGAAGATCCCGGGTACCTTCAAGTTTTTCGATCTGCTGCTTTACCTTGCTTCCTTCAGATTTTCTTTTTACCTTAACTTCATCTACAGCTGAGGTGGATATTTGGCCCGAACCAACCTTTTTTAGCCATTCATCGATATAGAAGAAGGGTTCATCAGTTGTTTTGTCGACAACAATCTTCCCTATGGATTCTCTCTGCTCTCTTGAAACGAGAGTAGGCAGGATAAATCCATACCTGAGCATAAACTTTTTGGGTTCCGATATTCCCATCCCGATTTTGGCAGCAATACTCGCAGCTACATTCCAGTAGGCTGGAATAAGCTTGGATCTATACATGGACTTTTCTTTTGGATCCTCGGCGTTAAGGAACTTTGAAAGAAGAGAGTGAAGCCTTTTAGATGATTCACCTTCCCCTGAGAGTACTGCTTTGTAGTATTCTTTGCTTGAAAAGAGCGGAAGTGTCCGGTCTTCATGAAATTTTTTAATAGGAGTGAAAGATTGTTTGGAGATATCAACTTTTTCTTTCTCCTCCTTCCGGGAACTGCTCTCATCTTCGAAAAGATCTCCAAAGTTCGGAGCCGGTTCAGCCTCAATATCCATAAGCTCTGCAATATCCGGATCAATATCACCTGAAAAAATGTTATCACCCAATGTTTTTATCCTGTTTTTATTTTTTCTTAGTATATACCATTTTCAGGAATTCTAAAAGATTTCAGAAATAAAAATTGAATTGTTATTCTTCAGTAGTTATTATAGTTGTATGATTGATCAATTCATTAAAGCTGCTGGAGCAATCCGCAAAGCGGAGTATGTCTCCGTTTTTACCGGAGCTGGAGTATCGGTTGAAAGCGGGATCCCCCCGTTTCGTGGGAAAGATGGTCTTTGGAACAGATATAATCCAGAGGTACTGGATATCGACTATTTTATAAGAAATCCCCTGCGTTCATGGGAAGTTATTAAGGAGATCTTCTATGACTTTTTCGGTAAAGCTGAGCCTAACAGTGCTCACACTGCTCTTGCAGAGATGGAAAAAACCGGGATTGTAAAAGGGATTATTACCCAGAATATTGATAATCTTCACTTTGAAGCGGGGAGCAGTATTGTCGCTGAGTATCATGGAAACTCTCGGAAGCTGGTATGCTTGTCCTGTGGGAGAGAGTATGCCGCCGAAGAGAATCTGCTGGCAAATCTGCCCCCAAGGTGTTCCTGCGGAGGAGTTTTAAAACCGGATTTTGTGTTTTTCGGTGAGGGGATCCCTGAAAAGGCTCTTGCACTTACCTCAGATATTGTATCTAAAACAGATCTCATGATTCTTATTGGAACAACAGGAGAGATTTATCCAGCATCCTTCATCCCTTATGAAGCAAAGGAGAGAGGGGCATTTATAGTTGAGATAAACCCTGCTGAATCAGCTTATACCGCAAAGATTACAGATATCCACATTAAGAAGCCAGCGGTAGAGGCTATGAAGAAGATGTCCGCATTACTACTGTAGAAAAATCAGATAAAATCCTGTATACTTGAATCATCAGAAGAATTTTCTCCGTTATCTCAGGTAAAATAACGGAGGTGTTTTATGGGAGAACCGGCAATGGTCCTTGGAAATGAAGAGTTGAAAATTATCGGAGAATACGTTCAGAGCAATCTTGGGAACTGGATACAGAAAACAAATGTTACTCCCTTCAGGAGTGAAAGAGAGATTGATCTGCTGGAGCGGATGGTCAGGGTAGAAGAGGGCTTAAAGAATATCTCTGAGCAGATGGAAAAAGGCTTCATCTATATGGAGAAGCGCTTTGAGCAGATGGAAAAGCGCTTTGAGCAGGTAGATAAACGTTTTGAACAGATAGATAAACGTTTTGAACAGATAGATAAACGCTTTGAGTCTTTTGAGTCAAGATTTAACCGTATTACAACATTAATAACTGTTGGCTTTGTAGTTCTTGGCACTCTGATAACAGTATTTAAGTTTGTCGGCTGAAATTGTTATGATGGAGGTGGTGGGAAACCTCTCCGGTCGCAGCCGTCGTGGCTGCTCCCATTGAGCCGCATCGAAAGCTGCCGCGGACATCCTGTCCGCTTGTCCTCGCTGCCGCTCGGCGCTTTCTCGATTCGATTCCCTCAGTACGAATAAAAAAGGATACCCCCGGCAAGCGGGACTATCCTTTTTTTATGGAGGTGGTGGGAATCGAACCCATGACCTCGTGAATGCCATTCACGCGCTCTAGCCAACTGAGCTACACCCCCGAATAATGAGTTACAGAATAATAGCTTGCTATTTTTCTGTCAAGAGAGGTGCAAAACAAATAATCCTTGTGTCCCGCAGCAAAACTGTTTATCATTATTACTGATGAATATTACAGGAGCAATGACAAATTGCACTTTTCTTATCAATCCCACCAGACATCCGTCATCAGCAAAGGTGCTGAAGAAAATATTAAAAAGAAAAACTGATGCAACTATTGTGGAATCTACCAGCAAAGAATCATTAAAAGATGAAGTGGCCAAATTTTGCTCAAGCAGTTCAAGGTATCTTGTAATCTGGGGAGGCGACGGAACAGTACACGAGGCAATTAATTCCATGATGAAAAATCATGCTTCAAGTAAGGCTCTTGGTTTCTTAAGAGGCGGAACAGGAAATGGAATCCAGGATTCCTATGAGATACCTCACCGGCTGTCGAAACAGATAAGTACCTACACCAGGAGTGTACAAAACGATTATGTGGAAAAGGTTGATCTTTTAAAAATTGATATCGGCGGAAGAATTGTTTATGGCCAGCTTTTGGGGATTGGTTACGATGTGGAAGTGTTAAAGATCAGGAAACTTCTTTATTTCAAGGATATTTATAATTCGGTTCAACCCGGGATACGCTACTACATTTTATCTGCTTTTAAGCTCTTTCGAAAATTCGATTTTCACAGTATTCCTGAGACTGAGCTCCGTTTTAAAAAGGGGAAATATGCTTTAAAAGGGATAAAGATTAATGCCGAATACCCTTTCCGATCCCTTATCCGGAGGACACGATCGATAATCATTGAGATAGGAACCCGTCCTTACTATGGCAGGCTTTTCAGGATATGTCCGGATGTTGTCTGCAACGATGGGAATATGGATGCTTACCTGTATCAGCTGAACGATCATTTGACCGTTTTAACCAACCTTCTATCTATCTGGAAGGGGTGGCATCACAGGATTAATGCTAAACTGGCAAAGAAAAAGAAGCCCCTTATTGAACGGTATGAAATAAAGGAAGCAGTAATCAAGACGGGGAAAAATGCCGATTTTCATATTGACGGGGAACTGTTCAATACCGGGGATTCAGACAAAATTAAGGTCTCTATAGTTTCCGGTGCAATTGATTTCCTTGTCCCTGAAAGTTTCTACCAGAAATTTCATCCCTTCGGTAAAGAAGTATAGATTTTCCATTATTGACTCTGCACTGGTTATTTCCTAACATCAATCCATGTTAAACCCGGAAAAAGATCCGATGGGCCATGCTGTATCCGATTATTGGCTGACAGGAAGGGCAGATAAGCTGATTGTTAAATCCGATGTGACCGAGCCTGATGAAATCCCGGTATCCTGCCTTTTCCGTACACCCGATGAGATGCCGGCTGTTGAGATAAAAGCGTTGGAGAAGTGCAGAGGGAGTGTGCTCGATATAGGAGCGGGAACAGGAGTGCACAGTCTGGCTCTTAAAGCCAGGGGGTTTGGGGGGGTAAAGTCCATCGATATCTCCGCTCTATCTGTGGATGTCATGAGATCGCGGGGAGTTGAAAGAGCTGCATGTCTGGATTTTTTTGATTCCGGGTTTAAACAGAAATACGATACACTGCTCTTTCTCATGAACGGTATCGGTATAGCCGGCACCCTGGCGGGACTTGATTATTTCCTTAATTGTTGTATTGAGCATCTAAACCCTGGGGGGCAAATCCTGCTGGATTCGTCCGATATAAGCTACATGTTCGATTCTTCCGAAGCCTTTCCCGATCATTACTATGGAGAGGTCCTCTATCAGATGATCTACAAGGATATCTATTCTGACATTTTCAGGTGGCTGTTTGTTGATTTTAATACTTTGAGAAAGGCATGTTCCAGGTTCGGCTTAAACTGTACTCTCCTTATGGAAGAAGAGAATAACAGTTACCTAGCCAGGTTAAGTCCAGTCTGATATACAGGTATTCTATAAGGCTGCTGTGGTTTGTCATTAAAAGTAAATCAAGGTCAAATCCTTTCAATGCTTCTCCAGTTTTCCCGCAGTCTTAAAGGATACTGCTCCGACTGAAGTCAATCTGGTATTGTCAGGAATCTTCTTGTCTTTTCGGATATACGGGTTCAATCCTATTAAACAGTTTTTTCCTGGTTTTCCACCGATAATCCTGAAGAACAGGAGTGCAAAAAACGTCATGGGAATAGCTGGTAAGATCAGGGTAACGGGAAACTGTCGGTGTTGCGGTGCTGTAGGAACCGGGCTTTATTCCCCGACTTAAAATGCGGATAGTTGTTCTCATGATTACCAGACCTGAAATAAAAAATAAAAACAGGGTAAGTCCTGCTGCCATGCAGATAAAAACAAGATATGGAAATAATTCGGATCCGCTTCCGGTTGTAAGGTCTTCTTTTCCCCCGATTGCTTATTGTACGGTCTGAGATAAACCTCATAACAGGGCGACTCCCATCAATGCTGCAGACAGTTCGACGATATCAGTCAGAAATATGGCCAATTGAAACGGGAGGGTGGTAAAAAAGAGATTTCCTCCAAGATTTATATCAGGGATTCAAGCTTGAAAAAATATCATAAAGCATGTAGTTTGTTGCAATGAGAACTGACAGCGGAAATAATGATCTTCCTCCCTTAAGTAAAGACGGCAGCATCCATGTAACAGATGAAGTAATAAATACGATTACACATATGGCTGGTGCTGTTTTTGCGCTTCTTGGTCTGGTTATTCTTGTTGTTACAGCATCATCCCGGGGAGAAGTCTGGAAAATAATCTCATTTTCCATATACGGATTCAGTCTTTTCTTTCTTTTTCTATGCAGTACCTTTCATCATGGTCTGAATCTGTCGGATCGGCTTAATAATTTTTTCCGGCTCTTCGATTACGTTGCAATCTATATCCTGATTGCAGGCAGCTACACTCCAATATGTCTTGTGTTAGGCAGAGGTGTTTGGGGATGGAGTGTTTTCGGTGTTGTCTGGATTATAGCTGCGGTCGGAATCGTGGTTAAATCTATATTTCCGGATTTACCGAGATGGGTTTCTCACACCCTGTACCTTTCCATGAGCTGGGTGGGAATAATTCTTATGATCAAACTTATTCCTCTTTTCGGAATTGGAGGATTTGTCCTCCTTCTTGGAGGTGGAATATTTTATACCGTTGGGGCGGCTATCTATTATCTGGAAAAACCTAATCCTATTCCGGGTAAATTCGGTTTTCATGAGATATGGCACCTGTTTGTCCTTGCTGGGGCGTTCCTCCACTATCTTTTTATGTATTTGGTTGTTCTCCCCTACTAAGTTAATCAGGAGGTTTTGTGTATTCTTTTGAAACAAACATCCGCGTCCGTTATGCGGAAACAGACCAAATGGGCTATGTTTATTATGGTAACTATGCTGCTTACTATGAGGTAGCAAGGGTTGAGAGCCTCAGACATCTGGGCTTGAGTTATCGGGATCTTGAAGAAAGTGGTATTATAATGCCGGTAATGGAGAACTGTACCAAGTATCTGATTCCGGCCAGGTACGATGAACTTCTCAAAGTAAAGGTCTCGATAAAGAAAAAACCGGGGATAAAGATACTGTTTTGTTATGAAATCTTTAACGAAGAGGGTAATCTGATAAATACCGGAGAAACCAAGCTTGCCTTTATAGATAAGAGTACAGCCAGACCATGCAGAATCCCTGAAGTAATGAAAAACGTTCTATATCCCTACTTTGATTGATCTTGGCACCCTTCTCCCCTTGTTACTTATCGGTAAATAGAGTATCCTGTTATTGAAACAGCCCGCAGGGCTGTAAAAGAGGCCTATTTGTATAATAAAACAAACACACACACATTCCAGATCCCCGTATTGGGGACAGGGTTTTCCATTGACACACCGCTGAAGGTGGCGAAATATGGAATTCCATCAGTAATCTCCCTTGTGGACGATACCTTAATCGAGCAGATGCGGAAGCATCATTCACGAAAAAACGGCATTCCCTACGAGCCAATAAAAAAAGGTTCCGAGGACTGGCGGGCTAGAAGGATTACATCCTACCTTAACCTTATAGATTCTCTTGTAAAAAGAGATTTCAAGAGCTTAAAAGAATCTCCGTTTAACGGAGAGAGTGAAATATGCAGATACTTTCAGCTGCTTCCGGATAATGATTTAAAAAGGGAATATTTAAAAATGATAGATCTTCCTGCAGGGCCGGAGAGAGCTTTATTGGAAAATAAGCTTAGATCCATGGTAACTGCCGGATCGATAGATGTAAACATTATGACAAAGCTGGATACGGTTCCGGTTATTAAGGGTAAATCCCTCGATCTCAGATATTCGGAGGCGGTTGCTGCTCTCCGGGGGTATGCCGAAAGCAAGCTTCATTCTGCAATGATTTTTTCCGCAGGGCTGAACCCGAGGCTGTTCGATGCTGTTGAGCAGTACAGGGATTTCTTTCCTGACATGGTTGGAACAATAAAGAAGAAGATTGTCATAAAGGTCAGCGATTTCCGTTCCGCATTGATTCAGGGAAGGGTTTTTGCAAGGAAGGGGATTTGGATATCCGAATTCCGGATTGAATCAGGATTAAACTGCGGGGGGCATGCCTTTGTTTCAAAGGGGCAGCTGCTTGGGCCGGTTCTGGAGGAATTCCAGAAAGGTAAGGATAAACTGATGGAAACGATAGCCGGTGCTTTTATTAAGGCCGGCGGTAACAATAATGCTGTTTCGAATGGTTTCAGGATTACCGTTCAGGGTGGTATAGGTACTGCGGAAGAAGATGAATTTTTAAGAAATCATTATGGAATAGACAGAACCGGATGGGGTACTCCCTTTATGCTGGTTCCTGATGTTGTGAATATAGATAACGATCATCTTGAGAAACTGAAGGCTGCAGGCGAAGAGGACGTTTACCTCAGTCAGGCATCCCCCCTTGGTGTTTTGTTCTGGAATTTGAAGAATACGGCTAGTGAGCTCATGCGTAAGTACAGAATATCTACGGGAATACCCGGAGCTGCCTGTATCAACAAACACGCAGCCATAAATACTGAGTTCTCCGAAGTCCCTCTGTGTGTGGCCAGCAAGGTATACCAGAAGATGAAGCTTTCGGCTTTAAAATTAGAAAAGTTAAGCCCTGAGGTATATGAAGAGCGCAGAAAGAGAATACTTGCAAAGTCCTGTATCTGCCACGATCTTGCAGGAGCGGCGACCAAAGCTCTCGGGATTAATAAAAAAGCTCACACGGCTCTGACTCCCGGGCCCAACATTGTTAATTTCTCAAAGACAAGTACCTTGAAAGAGATGGTAGATCATATTTATGGAAGAATAAACATTATTACTTCCGGGGAACGCCCACATATGTTTATCAGGGAACTCGAGCTCTACGTTGAGCAGTTCAAGGTAAAATTGGAAGATGTAACCCTGGGGGTTGTTGTCGATGAAGGCAAGAAGCAGCTTCTTGAGTTTGGAAACAACATTCTTGAGGGAATAAATTACTACAAAGGTCTTGCTGAAAATTATCTGGAAGAGAAAAATGAGTCTATGGTAAAGTCTCTTGAATCATTAAAGCTTGAAGTTCTGAACATCACCAAGAGGATAAATACACTGCAGTAATTGACTGGAAGATTAACTGAAAGGTTGTCCACTGCTCTTTCCTCGTTTGAGAATAATATATTTGACATGGATTTCCTCTTCCCCTATGATCTGCATGCAGGGGAAGAGAAATGATTACATATTCGGAAAAAACAAAGGTTTTCGCTCTTCATTCAGAAAATATAAGTTATATGATGCAGTCATTCCGCGGAAAGTATCTCCTTCACCTCCACTGGGGACACTCTATAGAGCTTGCTGAACGATGCGGGTATGTTCCTTTGGATGAACGGGTCAATATGATACATGCTGATCCCCGGGATAAACAGTACTTTATAGAAGACCTTCCTTTTGAATACGGGTTTTGGGGTAATGGGGGTAAATCAACGGGAAAGGATATTACATAAGGATACTGACCGGCTCTCCTGAAGAAATCAGGGTATGTATGGAGTGTCGATACTGGATTCTTACTCGCAAATTCTTTTTTGTCGTACAATGTACCGCACTGCGGGACTTATTGCAGGAGCAGGATACCCGGGCCTGGCCTGACCGGGGACTTGTCATCCTGCCTGCCGGGAGAAGCCTTCCGTTATGGTTTCCAGCTGCTGGCAGTATGGTGCAATCACTATGGTATTTTCTGTTTCCCTGTGCTAAACTTAAACCATGAACAAGTATACCGCTATTATTATCTTTTTGTTTATCTTTGCAATTCCCGTTTTCAGCAGTGGAGAGGGAACTGTTGAAACTACTGATGCCGGGAATGTCCAAATTCCTATTACCAGGGTAACTCTCTATACAGCAGGTCTTGCACAGATGGTAAGGGAAACAACCGTAACCGGGGACGGGGTTATTGCTTTCCAGGCAGAACCCCGGGATATCAATGATATTCTCAAAAGTTTAATTGTCGAAGATCTTGATGGCGGTACTGTAGGAGCTGTTAACTTTGACAGCAGCGATCCCCTTTCCGTTCTTCTAAGCGATTTCCGGGTGAATCCATCAGGTTCTCCTGCTTTATCCGATTTTTTAAAGAGTGTACAGGGAGAAGCTGTTACAGTAAGCACCGAAAAGGGTGTATTCAACGGCAGGATTCTCAGTGTTGAAAGCTCTCTTACGGGTGAAAAGAACATTACCATTCTTAATCTCGTCAGCAGCAGCGGGATTCAGGAAGTTGCTATTATCGGGTTGAAGGAACTCCGGTTTGAAGATCCCCGGCTCCAGAAAGAGCTGGTTTCCGCTCTTGAATTGATTGCCGGGTCCCGGGTTAAAACGGTTAGAACGTTGAAGATTTCCTGCAAAGGATCCGGGAAGAGGAGGATCCGGCTGAGCTACGTAAAAGCGGTTCCCCTCTGGAAGACGAGTTACCGTCTTGTTATCGATGAGAGCGGGACTGCGCGTCTCGAGGGGTGGGCGATCGTTCAGAATACCGGCACGCAAGGCTGGGATAATATTCAGTTGGGATTTGTTGCCGGGCAGCCGAATGCCTTTACAATGGATCTCTCAACTCCCCGGTATATAACCAGAAAGAATGTCGATATCGTTTCTTCTGTACCTGTTGGCCCGACTTCATACGCAAAGGCTGCCGCTCCGGAATTATCGGGAGCAAAAAGGATGGCTTATCCTGAAGCATCTTCCATGGCTGCAGATATCTATGAAATGGAATCCGGCAGAGCGTATACTCCTGCTCCTGCTGCTCCTCAGGCAGCAGGTATAAGGGAGGGGAATTTCTATCGGTACGATGTAAAGAATCCAGTGAGTGTTGATGCACGATCCTCCGGAATGATCCCCATTATAGTGCAGGAAGATGCAGGAAAATCCATCGGCGTATATGACCCCTCCTACAACAAAGTGTTCAAAGGGATCCGCCTTGTCAACAGTACTGATGCACACTGGGCAGCCGGGCCGGTAACAGTATTGGAAGGACGATACTATGGAGGTGATGCCCTGCTGCCTGATATGATCCCGGGCAGTAACAGGATTCTTACCTATGCAGTTCATGGTACTCTCGAGGTGGAGAAAGATGTTACTTCCGGCCAACAAAGAATTACCAGTCTTAAAATCTCGGATGGTGTTCTGTACAGAACCGATAAAATCTACCGCGAAACAAGTTACCGGATTAACGGCGAAGAAGATGAACTGGTGCTGATACACCAGAAGGAAGCGGGCTGGAAGCTGGTTAACTATCCTGTGAAACCAAAGGAATCTCCGGGACAGTACCGGTTTGTCCTTAACTCCTGGAAGAATCCTGTACTGATAGGGGAAGAATATACAGTTTCGAGGCAGTTCAGCCTGAACGGTTTACGGTATTCAGATTTGGCTGTTTATCTGGAATGGAATGAAATTTCTCCGGAAATGAAGACAGTGCTGAAAGAGGCAGCTGATTTAAAACGGGAAGTGGAGACCATCAGCTCAGAGATTAGTTCCTTAAGAAACAGACAAAATACAATAAGCAGAGATCAAAGCAGAATCAGGGAAAACATGAAGGTTCTGGATAAGGATTCTGATCTATTCAAACGGTACTCAAAACATCTTGCTTCACAGGAGAATGAACTGGAGCAGATTGCTGCTCAAGTTGAACATAAACAAAAAGAATTGAGATCTGCAAGCGACAAGCTTGCGGACTACATTAGATCAATTGATCTTTAAGATTAGATATAAAAAGGCAGCCTCCATGGCTGCCTTTTCGTTTGCCCAGCGAAGCGGGCAAAACCGACTCTGTTTAAATCCAATGCTACATTAAAATAAACCGGTTACTTTTCCGGTCTCAACATCCACATCAATACGTCTGAACGCAGGATCGGAAGCTGTTCCCGGCATAAGTTTAATCCCGCCAGCTACAGGAACAATAAACTCGGCACCCTGATAGATAAGAACATCCTCTATTGGGAGTACCCATCCTTTCGGGCGGCCCTTGAGGGAAGGTTCGTGGGAAAGACTCAGGTGGGTTTTAACCATACAGGTTCCCATTGGAGCAAGCTCGGGATCTTCCTGAACTTTTTTAAGTTTTTCTTCCGCAGCTGCAGAGTAGGATACTCCGTCAGCTCCGTAAACCTCTTTTGCTATCAGTTCGATTCTTTCCTTGTGGGGTGTGTCGGCTGTATAAAGGAACTTGAAGTCAGGTTTCTCTTCACACGCTGCAATCACCTCTTCTGCAAGTTCTTTCGCACCTTCGCCGCCGTACTGCCAGTGCCGTGAAACTGCAACTCTTGCACCTGCTTTTTTAACAAGGTCTTTTACAAGTTGAATTTCCTTGTCTGTATCGGTGTAGAAGTTGTTTATACATA